>WBZO01000102.1_pt1 | contig 226055 bp, 235 predicted proteins | sample 5204261 | NCBI WGS metagenome assembly WBZO01 (sample SAMN12412400, study PRJNA552823) | activated sludge metagenome | isolation source: activated sludge from anammox sidestream of wastewater treatment plant... | place: USA: North Carolina | collected 2017-09
AACTGACGGACAAGGTCGACCGCTGGCGCACGTCGGATCAGAAACACCGCTGGGTGGCCAGTGCCGTGCTGGCGATCGAACCCCGCTTGCGACGCATCAAAGGCTATCGGCATCTCACCCAACTCCACGAGGCACTTCAGCGGGACATCCAGCGCGAAGCCGTGACCGAGACCCGCATCGCCTGACCGGAGGAGCCTAAAGAATGCTATGGACCGCGTGACGATCGTTGATCCTGGAGCCAATGCGGAGGCCGGCTGTCAGGCCGAAGGTCAAAAGAAGCCTCTGTTGACGGACACGACGTGCACCCCACAGGGGAGGCCGCTTCGCAATTTCAACTAAGAATGGGATTGACTCTTCCAAGGCCTTGCGGTGGACATGGTAGTAGTCATCTGGTCGAACTATCTTTTGCTTTATGGCTGGATGATCATGAAATCTGTGTAGAGTTGACGACGAAAGGAAGAACAGAAAGTCGCAAGTTGGTGAGCTAATCAGCCTATGGAACACATCTGGTGTCACCTGAGCGACACCAGTCTGGTCGATGAATACCAGCTTGGCCGCATCCTGAAGGGCCAATGTCCGAGCGGATACCGTAAAGGCATCATCAAATCGCAGAGGCTGGATGTCGAAGGTAACATCCTGAAAACGAAGGTCATGCGCGACGATGTTGTCCTTTAATTGAGTAATCTTATCCTCATCTTCATCGTAGAAGTGCACATAGATGCGAACTTTTCCCCACCCCTCAGTTGTTTGGTAGCTCCGAAGCTGCTGTAGCAACCGTAATGGACTACCGAGCACATTCACACAATCAGTTCCTGGACCAGCAAAGAAATCGAAAACGTGGATTGCATTACACCAGGGTCTCTTGACCGACAAGAACACCGGAAACCACTCGCGGGCATAGAGCTCGAAGATTTGGAGTTTGGTGAGCGTTCCCTCGTTGAAAGGCTTATCGTGGAAATCCTCAGCCGCCATAGGGATCAAGCAAACTCTATCTCTTCCCTAATGGCCGACAATTCAGCTTCGGATGGGATAGTCCTAAGAGGACGAGCCGGAAACTCATCATAAGTCTTCCCATCTAGCTCTCGACCCGTCTCTGCTTTTCTGACTCCGCCCCATTGCTTGAAAAAGAACGGGACTTGAGCCTGATTGCATAGATCGCGAATCGCAAGTACCCAGGCTTTGGCCATCGGCCTGGCTCCGGGACCGCTTTCGCCGCCCACAATAACCCAATTGATACCTTCGAGACTGAACGGGCCGAGGTCTTCAAGCAAAGGCTCGATCGACAGGAAGCGGACTCGCCCCGGAGCTTCACGCAGATATGTCACGCGAGGAAGACCGTGCTTCCTGTTTTCGACACTCACGCCCCACCAAATGTTTGATTGAGCAGATGCGAATCGAAGTTTCCCCCTGAGCAGGTCCCGCATTCGCTCCGCACGTTTGGTCAACACTTGATAGGTGTGCCAGTTCGCCACTCGCATCACGCGCGCGACATTCACAATGTAGTCATCAGGGACCTGCTCATGGAACAAGTCACTCATCGAATTGACAAAAATCATTCGGGGGGTCCGCCACCGCAAGGGCTCTGCGAGCTTCTCCGGAACCAATCGTAAATCAAACCCCTGTTCAAAGGGGTGTCCTGGGACACCACGGAAACGTTCAGCAATCGTTTCCGCATAACAGTTGGCGCACCCCGGACTGACCTTCGAGCACCCGCGGACCGGGTTCCATGTCGCGTCGGTCCATTCAATCTTGGAGTGGTCACTCATAGGCTAAAATCGGATGGCTTTGCTTTGGGTGGCTTTGCTGATGAGGTCATTGTAGTACTTCTGCCTGGGCGCTGAACAGAATTCCTTCGCCATGACCATGTATAGACAAGTCGGGCCGATAGAGACCTGTCGTCTCAGATCCCCATCTTACGCTTCACGTTTCACGCTTAACGCACCTACCGCACGACCAGGACCGAACAGGGGCTGTGCTGGACAAGCCTCGTGGAGACGCTGCCCAGCAGGAACCGCGCGATGGCCCCTCGCCCCCTGGCGCCGCTGATCACCAGGTCGCTCTGTCGTCGCTCGGCGAACTTGATGATCTCATCCGCCGGGTGGCCGATCTTGAACACCGGCTCGACGAGGTAGCCGGCCTGAACCAGTTTCGCGGCGGCCGATTCGACCAGGCGATGGCCCGGCTCTCTCAGCTCCGGGTACTTCAGCAGGGGCATGGCGTAGAGGACCGCCACTTCGATGGCGGGCCCCTTATCCTTCTTCGGGACAAACTGCCGCTCCAGAAAATGCAGCGCCTTCAAAGAAGCCTTGGAACCGTCGGTCGCATAGACGATCCGGCGGATCGGGCGAGCCGGCTCCCGCACGACCAGCACCGAGCCCTTGGCATGATGGACGACCTTGGTGGAGACGCTCCCGAGCATGAACCGATCCAGCGCGTCGAGCCCGCGGCTCCCGATGACGGTCAGCGTCCCGGCGCCCTTCGCCTGTTGGAGTATGGCCTCGGCGACCGAGCCGTGCTCGCGGAGCACCGTTGCTTTGATCTTGAGCGACGCAAACCGCGCGCGCGTCTCCTTCACCACCGCGTCCGCCCGTTCCTCCAGCCGCTGCGCCTCCTTCTGCACGTAGGGCGCATCCCAGGCCGGCACCGGATGCGGCACCAGCGGCATCTTCAACGCCGAGAGGTCCACCACATGCAGCGCCGTCACCTTCTTCGCGTCGACCAGCGGAAGCCGCGCAACCCAGTCCGTCGCCCAGCGCCCGTATTTCGACCCATCGATCGCCAGCAGGATTTTCATCACGCTCTCTCCTTCTCAGAGTGGGCCATCGACTCAGGGATAGGCACCGCGCGGCCGCGTGGCCAGTCCCCCATGCTCAGAGGTGACCAGGTATTCGAATCTGGCCCGAAACGTCTCGGGCGTCATCTTGATGAGCGCCGCATGCCGCGCCATCTCTTCCGGTCGCTCGAAATCGTCGGCGGAGAGTCGGATCATGTACCCGCGCGCGATCTGATAGGACTCGGACGTGACATCAACCATCCGCACGCGCGTCCGGCCCGTCAGCGGGTCCAGAATCGATTCGAACGGAATCGGCACGAACCGCCCATTCTGGATAGACACCATCGCGGCGCTGCCGCCGTCGAGCAAAAACTGTGCGGCGCAGTAGCCCATGTCCCGGGTGTACTCCATGTCGAACGGGATGGGGTCTGCGCAGCGGAGCTCGTAGCCGATCTCCTTGGTCACCACCGTGGTCGTAATCCCGAATTCCTTGAGCGCTTGTTCGACGGCCCGCTTGATCACGTCTCCCAAAGCCACTTCCGACAGACGCACGTGTCCGTGATCGTCCCTCTCCACGTGTTCGAGTCCGCCGAAGTCCTCCGGGCTCAGGTATTCGGCCAACCCTTCGGCCAGGACGGCGACCCCATCGTTTCGGCCCATACTGCGTCGTTTGATGATCGCGCCCACCAGCGTATCCACGAGCGTGGCAAGACGGATCGGACGTTTCGAGAACTCCTCAGGAATCACTGTCAGCGTTGCGCCCGCTGCTTTCCCGATGCCGAGCGCGAGGTGCCCGGCCTTGCGGCCCATGGCCACGACAAAATACCACCGCGACGTGGTCATCGCGTCGACCATCAGGTTCTTGACGAGCTCGACGCCGACGTGGCGAGCGGTCTGAAACCCGAACGTGGGGATGCCGTACGGCAGGTCCAGGTCGTTGTCGATGGTCTTCGGCACGTGGACGACCAGCAAGCGGCCCGCCGCTTGCTGGTCGAGCTTTAGGGCGGAAAAGGCCGTGTCGTCTCCTCCGATGGTGATGAGCCGGGAGACGCCGAGCTGTTGTAACGTGGCGAAAACGATGTCCAGGTCAGAGGGCTTCTTGGTCGGATTGGCCCGCGACGTACCCAGATAGGACCCGCCCCGGAAGTGTATCCGGCTGACCTCCGCGATGGAGAGCGGCTTGGTCTTGCTCGCGTCGCCGATCATCAGCCACTTGAAGCCATCCTGGATCCCCAGCACCTTGCAGCCGCCCATGATGCTGCGGATCGTCGCCGCGCTGATCACGCTGTTGATTCCCGGCGCTGGGCCGCCCCCGACCAGGATGCCGATCGTTGTTCGAGGTTCACTCATCGGTTCTTCCGTTCTGACTCAGTTCGGAGTTGACTCATCACTCGACACTCAGAACTCAGAGCTCTTCTCACAGCTTCTCCCACCGTCCTTCCAGCTTCTTCATCACCTGCGGCAAGGTCGTGTATTCCATTTCCTCCAGCGGCAGGCGGTGCGGCTCGAAGGGCCCATGCCGCCGCAGGACGTCGGCGACTTGGTTGGCTTCGCGCCGCGCTTCCTCGAACGCCGGATCGTCGAACATGTCACGGGGGCCGATCAACCGTCCGTCTGCGATCTGAAAGCCCAGGCAGGCCACGCGTGGAGGACCGTCGAATCGGCTCGGGGTGGCCTGTTTGATCGGAACCGCCATGAGAGGCCCATAGTGCGACCCGCGCATCCAGCCCTCGATGATCCAGGGATAGCGGAAGGGTTCGAGCACCTCGCCGACCGCCGGAAAATTCTGCTGCGCCCGCACGACCATCACCGGGTCGTCCTTGCCGACGTATTTCCCCGCGAGCAAGGACAGTCGCTCGGTCGACGAGACGGCGGCAATCGTGCCGTCCGCGCGCGAGAACACGTGCTTGATCGTGAACCGCCCCGGCGTGCCGATAAACATCAGCATGTCGTAGAGGTCTTCCGGGCAGTCGAACAGGATCTTCTTGTGCTCGCGGATGTCGTGCACTTCGAACCGGAACCCCTGATGCATCCCTGGCGCGATCACGAGCCCCGCCGTCGTGAACGGATCGGCAAACATTTTAAACAGCGGGAGATTCCAGGCGCCGGCCGAGGTCTTATCGGCCATGAAGACCAGGACCGGTTCGGAAGTCCGCTCCACGATCTCCATTTCGGCCACCCCGGGCCCCTGCCCGCGCACGTTCCCGCTGAACGCATCGCTCAGCAGATCCTGCCCGGCCCCGTACAGATGCAACTCCTTCGCAACCGCGGTGCCCTTTACAAACGTGTCCCAGGCCAGTTTGTGGATCTGCTCGTTATCCACCCCCTGCCGGTGCGTGAGGATCAACTGCAGATCGTCGCCGCAAGCGGTGACGTGAAAGTCGATGAGGAGACCGCGCTTGCGCGCGGCGGACAGTTCCTCGGTCGCCACCTCCACGAGCCGAGGATGAATAGCCGAATGGCCGACCCATCCGCCGATGTCCGCCTTGATGACGCTGATCGTCAGCTTGTTTGATTTCGCCATTGCTGTCTCCTTTTCCATAGAGCCTCCTCCTTCGCTTTCTCTAGCTGATTGACCTGACCGCCGCAGGCCAATCCCGCCGCGCGATCCGTTGCTCCACCTCTTGTTGAACCAGCGCCGCCCGTGCCTGCGCGCGTCGCGTGACTTCATCGGCAGTCCGTAGCGCAGCAAAGCTGTGCAGTGCCCGCATCAGGGCGATCCCCGATTGGTAGGCCTGTTCCAGGTGAAGCGGTTTGTTGCCCTGCAATTTCCGAAACCCTTCACGGCCACCCTCCGGGAAATCCCAATCGTGCATGCCGCTCCAGCAACCTGCGCGGACCAGCAGCAGCCCGATCGGGGTCGCTTCCGCCGGGACATGCGCCGCCAGCGCGGCTCGCGTCTCGCGCTCTAACCAGCTCTCCGCGCCAAAGCTTTCGTAGGCAAGCCACAGGCGGCCGCCGGCCGGAATGAGCGCGCCCAGACATCGCGCCACCTCCCCGAATAGGCCCTCCCCCTCTCCCAACCCCTCCCCCTCATCCTGAGGGTGAGGAAAGGGCGGGGGTGCAAATTCCCCATCAATCCAGGCGGGCACGAAGCTCGAGGGCCGCCCCGCATTCCAGCGGCCTTGGAACAGCGGCTCATGTGATCGGGAGCCGTCCGGATCAATGAGATACAGGGCAAAGTCCCGCTGATCCACGTACCGAGGTCGTCCAACGACCTCAACACGCAACCGATACCGCCCAACTGCCTGTCCGTTCAATGATTCAACCATGACAGCGGACACCCTCTCCCTTCATCCAGCTTCCCCTATCGCATCGCCCCATCCTTCGTTCAAGAAGCTCTCTGCTATCGTGAGAATGACCGTGCGTGGAGGCGCAGACCTCGGTCACTCGCCCACCTCGCGCAGGATGCGTACGGCCACTTCCTCCACCGCGGCGGAGACAGCCGGCGATAGACCGTTCCCGATGGACGCCGTTCCGATCTCAATCCCGTACACCAGAGTGACGGCCGGCAGCCTGCCGAGCGCGCGGCCGATCTCGATCGCTTCCGCAAGCCCGATCGCATGGGTCGAGGTCGGGAAGACTTCGCGGCCGATCGGTCCGGCCGTCGCATCGAACCGATGAATCCGTCCCTCCGGCCCGGGGCCGCCGGCCGCATCGACGAGCACCACCTTCTTGACCCCTCCGATCAGCTCCAGTAGATCGAGGCAAGGCCCCTCGGCCTCCACGACTTGCACAGGAGGGCTAACCAAATCTCGCAGGCGCCGCGCCACAACCAATCCGACCGCATCGTCGCCGCGCAAGCCGTTTCCGATCCCGATGATGCGGGTGGCAGCCAGCGCAGGGCCGGCCTGACCATGATCAATCCCGGCAGGGCTCATCTTCACCGCCGCTCGACCTCCAAGCGCAGGAAATGCGTGGCGCAGGAAATACAGGGGTCGTAGCAACGGATGACCTTTTCGCACTCCAGCGCCGCCTCCTGATCGGAGCGATCCAGGATACGGGGAAGAAACTCCCGCAGGTCTTCTTCGATGCGACGTTGGTTCTGGGAGGTCGGCGGCACGATCTTGGCTTCTTGGATCGTGCCGCCGGCATCAACCTGATAGCGATGGTAGAGAATACCCCGCGGCGCTTCGGTGCAGGCCATGCCGGTTCCGGCGCGAACGGTGACCGGCACCGACGGAGCCGGCGGCGGCTCGTATTGATCGATGATCCGCAGGGCTTCTTCCAACGCATAGAGCACTTCCACGGCACGCGCCACGATCCCGTGGAAGGGATTCCGCAAAGGGAGCGTCAGCCCTGTCTCCGCCAGCGCTTGCTTGGCGAGCGGCGAGAGCCGGTCAACATTGAGGTTCACCCGAGCCAGCGACCCGGCCAGATAGGGCAGGCCATCGAGCGTGCAGTGGAGCGCGTTTGAATAGGGCACCTGCTGCTCGCGGAACCGTTCCTCGAACGAGGAGGCGGGGATCGCCAGGCCGCCGTTCGACGCGATCGGTCCTTCGTTGAAAGGGTATTCGTCTGCGGGCCGGAGCGCCACTGTCTGGTAGTCCTGCGTGAAGTCGGGGAACTCGAACCGGCTCACCCAGCGGACCGTGTCCTGCGCCGCGTCGCGAGCCCGGCGTAGTTCGTCGGCCAGACTATTCAGCTCGTCGCGGCTCGGCACCCGGGAAAAGCCGCCCACCTGCACGGAGACCGGATGGACCGACCGCCCGCCCAACAGGCTCATGATGTGGTTGCCGGCCTTCTTGATCTGCAAGCCGCGCGACACGAGTTCCGGATGGTCCTTGGCCATGGCGATCCCGCTCTCGTAGCCGAAGAAATCCGGGGCTTGGAGGAGATAAATATGGAGGGCATGGCTCTCGATCCACTCCCCGCAATAGATGAGCCGCCGCAGCTCACGCAAGCTCCCCTCGACCCGAACGTCGAAGATCTGTTCGATCGCGTGCACGGCGCTCATCTGATAGGCGATCGGGCAGATGCCGCAGATGCGCGCGACAATATCCGGGACCTCGCGGTAGTCCCGGCCGCGGAGGAAGGCTTCGAAGTAGCGCGGGGGCTCGAAGATCCTGAGTTCGACCTCCCTCACCTGCCCGCCTTCGACCGTCACGCGCAGGGCTCCCTCCCCCTCCACGCGGGCGATCAGGTTGACGGCGATGGTCCGTTCCTTGTCAGGTTGATTCGCGTCGGTTGTCCCAGGCATGGCTCTCGTTCCGAAATGGACCGACCGATCCGTTGATACCGCGAAACCGGCGGACCAAATCCACCGGAATCAAATTCAAGCTTCCATGGAACCGCTGCGCGAGCGAGGCTGTATTCGGCGGGGCGCCGGGGCCGCCCGGGGTTCCCTCCGCCGGCCCGAAGCAGCCATAACAGTCTCGTCCCATGCTGGGACAGAGCGAACCGCAGCCGGTGCGCGTGACGGGCCCGAGGCAGGGCAGCCCCTTGGCCACCATCACGCAGACATGGCCGGCTCGTTTGCAGTCGATGCAGACCGAATGGGTTGGGAGCTTGGGCTTCACCCCGGCCAAGAGATCCGTGATGAGCCGCAGCAGTTGGCCCTTGTCGATCGGGCAACCCCACAGTTCATAATCCACCCGCACATGCTCGGAGATGGGCGTGGAGGTGCTTAGGCTCTGGATATAGGCGGGGCTGGGGTAGACGACCCGCTTGTAGTCCTCCACGTCGGTCCAGTTGCGAAGCGCTTGAATGCCGCCGGCCGTGGCGCAGGCCCCGATCGTGATCAGCAGGCGGGCCTGCTCGCGGACCGCCAGGATGCGCGAAGTGTCCTCCGGCGTGGAGATCGACCCCTCGACGAGGACCAGGTCGAACGGGCCGTCCTCCATGCGGCTGGAGGCTTCCGGGAAATAGGCGATGTCCAGCGCCTCGCCGAGCGCCAACAGGTCGTCCTCCAGATTCAAGAGACTCAACTGGCAGCCGTCGCAGGAGGCAAACTTGTAAACCGCCAGTCGGAGACGATGCCGCCGCTCTTCGTTACTCCCCTGCTGTGCCACAACATGTCCCCCCTTCAGAAATGTTCGTGAAGCGGGCGGCTAGCCTGCGCGATTCGTCGGTGGCAAGTCTACTGTAATAGTATGTGGGTATCCACCACGGCCTCCGACAGCAGCTATGGCTTGCTGCGCAGGAGAGAGAGGCGGTTCTCAAGACTTGGTGAACCATGCTAAGCTTGGCTCGATACATGACCAGAGTGTCTGCATGACCGTGACGGATCGCATCGAAATCAATCCCAAGATCATGATGGGCAAGCCCGTGATCCGAGGCACCAGGATTCCGGTCGAATTGATTCTTCGGAAACTCGGCGAGGGCGCCACCATAGACGACCTGCTCGATTCTTACCCGCGCCTCAAACGGGCCGACATTCAGGCTGCGATCGGCTACGCCGCCGATATGGTCGCTCACGAGGACACAGTCTTGCTGGGTTCGACTCCTCCCCGAAAACGAGCGAAACATTGAGCGGTGCGCTTCCTGGCGGATGAGAGCTGCGACTTTTCCATCGTTCGCACCCTCCGCTCTACCGGTCATGATGTCCTTGCCGTCGCTGAACTCGCTCCTCGCTCAGACGATGCTCAGGTCATCGACATCGCCGTACGGAAAGGACGAATACTGCTCACCGAAGACAAGGACTTCGGCCAATTGGTCTATGCACACTTGCGGTCGTCCAGCGGAGTGATTTTCGTCCGATACCCGGCGAGCCTTCGCAAAACACTGCCAAAAGCCGTGGTCGATCTGATCGATGAGGCCGGCGATCGCCTTGCCGGCAACTTCGTCGTCGTAGTCCACTCCCGGTCGGGTCCGATTCGGTGGACCCGTCGGCTAGTGCACAGCGCATCTCTTATCCGCTCAGTCACTTGCGAGCGACAGCTCCCGTCCTCCTACATCCCTTCCCGTCCCATAAACGGCTCGATCCGGTCATAGCGCATCACCGGCCCGTCCTTGCACAGGAAATAGGGCCCCATCTGGCAATGGCCGCAGAGACCGATGCCACATTCCATGTGCCGCTCCAGCGAGACATAGATCGCCGTCGCGGGAATGCCGCGGGCGCGCAGAATCGGCACCCCCAGCCGCATCATGATTTCCGGCCCGCACATCAGCACCAACGTGCGATGCGGGTCAAGCTGCACCGCTTCGAACAGTTCCGTCACGACCCCGATGTGATACCGCCAAGTCTTGTCCGGCCGGTCGCTGGTCAGCAGCACTTCCGTATTGGGGGAGCGTCGCCAAAGGTCGAACCGTTCTCGATAGAGGAGATCGTGCGGTGTCTTCACGCCGTGGAGGATCTTGACCGCTCCGTATTGCTCGCGGCGGCGAAAGATATATTGAATGGCCCCGACCACCGGCGCGCAGCCCAACCCGCCGGTGACGATCACGACGTCCTTGCCGCGCGCCTCGTCCAGCGGCCAGCCCTGTCCGAACGGCCCGCGAATGCCGACCCTGTCTCCCTTTTGCAGTTGCCCGATGGCCTTGGTCACGCGCCCGACCAGTCGGATGGTGTGATCGAGCAGGTTCGGCTCGTCCGGATCGGAGACGATCGAGATCGCCACCTCGCCCACCCCGAAGAGATAGATCATGTTGAACTGGCCGGCCCGGAATCGAAAGGGCGACTGGCCGGCTGTGTCGGTCAAGGCCAAGCGAAAGGTGAGGATGTCTTCCGCCTCCCGCACCCGATCGACGATCACCGCGGGCCGGATCAGATAGGGGTTGGGCTGCGCGGCAATGTCTGGCCTGTCGGCCATCGGCACGGCGCCCATTGGCTTGTCTCCGATCGGATGCTCACTCATTCCCTTCATCCCCTTGTCCTGGCGACCGTGGCTCCATCAGGGCCGGCAATTCTTCCGTGAGGTCGATGCCCACCGGGCACCAGGTGATGCAGCGCCCGCACCCGACGCAGCCGGAGGTGCCGAATTGATCGATCCAGGAACCCAGCTTGTGGGTGAGCCACATCCGGTACCGGTCCTTGATCGTCGGGCGGATATTCTTCCCGTGGATGTAGCCATGCTCCTGGGTGAAGCAGGAATCCCAGAGCCGCACATGTTCGCTGCGTTGCCACCGGAGATCCGGCGTTTCCTCCACCCCATGGCAGAAACAGGTCGGGCAGACCATCGTGCAGTTGCCGCAGGAGAGACAACGGGCCGCGACCTGATCCCAACGAGGATGGTCGTGGGCCTCATAGAGAACCTGAGGCAAGCCGGTTTGAGGCAACGATCTGGTTTGGCTCTCGGCGCAACGATCGATGCGGGCTGTTGCTTCCGCTCGGATGGCTTCCGATGATTCGGGCAAATTCAACTTCGCCACGATCTCCGCTCCTGCCTCGCTCCCGACTTCGACCAGCAACTCCTCGCCCAACTCGGTCAAGGCGAGATCGTAGAGGCTGGTCGCGCGCGGCCCCCTCTGCATCGACGCGCAGAAGCAGGTCTCGACCGATCTCGTGCAATTCACGGCAATGAGAAACAGGCCATTCCGCCTTGCCTCATAGTAGGGATCGGCATAGGCATCGCGCAGAAAAATCCGATCCTGCACGGCGAGCCCGGCCAGATCGCAGGCACGCAGCCCCAGCAGCGCGATTCGCTCGATAACCGGCCGTACCGGGGTCGCCGACAAGCCGGACCCCTTTCGCTCGATCGTGATGAGCGGCTCGCGCGGCGCGAACGTGAAGGGCTTGGCCGATTGCGCGCCGTGCACGATGCCGAACAGGGTGGAGCCGCCCGTCTGTTTCACCCGATGGGCTCCGGGCGCCTGCTCGTCGGTCCAGCCGACGGGAAGATCGCCGACGGTGCGGATGCGGCTCCATCCCACCGATCCGTCCTGCACGTGCGGACCGACCACGCGATAGCCGGCCGAGTCCAATGTATCGAGCAGCCGTTGAAAGTCCGAACGGGGCAGCAGATAGGAAGAACGTCCCGACAGCGGAGTTGATGGAGTCGGATAAGTCATGAGGGCCGTGATCTCACCTTGAGCGGTTGCCGGGCAGATCTTGCCATATTTCGAGGAGCGGATACGACCGGGCAGGGAGCAGATGAATTACGAAATGAGAAGGATCGACGCAGAGGCACAGAGGAGCGGTTCCCTCATGAAAGATCGAAATGCTCCCGCAGCTTCGCATAGTCATAGGCCGGGGTTCCGGTGCGGCGCTTCCCCAGATCGTCCCGTTCCAACTGCGCGATCAGTTCGGCCACCTGCCGCCGCTTGACGGGATCGGCGGCGGCATGGCGCGGGGTCTGGACTCCAAGCGCGGGTGAGGCCGTGTCGGGCCAGGTCAAGTACACGGACTCCAAAAATGACCGCAACAGGTCCCGCTCCTCTTCCGGGGTGACCGTCAGTTGATAGGATTCGGTTTTGGCGAGGTCTTCCTCGGTCACCCGCCGAGGCGGCGGCGCGGTCGTTTCGCCGCGAAAGTGCAAGGCATAGCCGAAGGCGGAGGCCAGTTGGTGCTTGAGAGTTTCGAGCCGATCAGGCGCATCGCATTCCACGATCAACTGCACGGGCGTCACGGTGATCCGGGCGACCAGCGACGGGGTGCGAAATTCCCAGATCCTCGCGGGCGGTTTCCCGTCCTGTCCCTTCTCGCCCTGCTCGCCGGTCCGGTCCTGAACCGGATCGAAGCCCTTCAACTCTGCCATGCCGTCGCACAGGAATCGAAACTCATGGTGCTCGTAAAGCGCCACCGCATAGAGAAAGGGCCGGCCTTCCGGGGTGACGTACCGGATCTGGACCACCGCCTCGACCAGGGCGTCATATCTGGCCTGGGCGTAGCCCCAGAGCAGGACTTGCCCGTACCGTTTCGCGAACTCGGCCCATTCGCCGAGCGCGAAGGAGCCCGATTGCATTTCAAGCGTGCGTCTGGTCTCTTGAACCGACTCGATCAGGCTCTGGCCATCGGCAGCCGACAGCCGGAGCGCGCAGCCGGCGATGACGAATCGTTCGTTCTCCGGCGAAGGATTACGGACCAGACGCGTCAGCAGCGCCTCGCCCACGGGAATGGTTTTCAGTATGGCGCTCCCCACGACAGTCCACTGCCGCCCGTCTCCCAACGAGCGGAGCGTGAGTCGCACGGCGGCATCGCTCTCTTCCGCCCGCACGATTTCGAGCAAATCGAGGAAGGAGTGCTTCAGCGGGTCCATCCAGACCCGTTCCTCCTCCGGAATATGCTCGGTGACCACATCGCGCAACTGCTCGATCAGCGTCAACTGGCCGTCTTGCGGATAGTAGTCGGCATAGAGGAAGAGGTTCGCGAGCTGCACCTCCTGCGGCAAGGGAGCCAGCACCGAGCCTTCGCGGCGCTGCACGTAGGGCCGCAGCGCCTCGTTCAGGGCCAGTTCCCGCTGGAGCGCAAATCCGGACGCCCGGGCCAGATCATCGAGCCGCGCCAACAAGGCATCCAACGACTCGGGAACCTCGACCCAGACGCCGGCCGTCAGCTCACTCGCGAGCTTCATGGATCTCTTCCATGACGCTCGTCTCGGCCTCCAGCCAATCCTCCAGCGCATAGCCTTCGCGCCGGCCCCGCTGTTCCCAGAGTTCGTGGGCCTTGCTCTGGATCCGCTCCCACATCCCTTCCGGCAGCTCGATAGGCTGGCTCTTGGAGCCGGACTGTGCCCGCCGTGGAGCCTTCCCTGCTTTCTTTGCCGCTACACTCATTGTTCCCTCCATACCAACCCTCGGTTGAACCGGCGGCTCTATACCAACCTTGGTTGAACCGCCCGCTCTTTATCGCTGTATCGAATATGATGCGGGCGGAGATTCCCCTTAAGACGGCTTTATTACGGCGCCGGAGAGACTCCTCACGTGCTTCTTCTCTTTCGGCTCAGTCCACCCGGATCGTCCGCTCCTTGCGCTTGGCTTCCTCTGTCTTCGGCAGGCGAATCTCCAGCACGCCGTCTTTGAACGACGCCTTCACCTTGTCCGCTTGGACCTCGGACGGCAACTCAATCACCCGGCGGAACAGGCCGTGAGACCGTTCCATCCGGTAATAGTCCTTTTCTTTCACCTCTGCTTCTTTCTTCTTCTCGCCCCGCAGGGTCAGTGTCGTGTCGGACAGATTGACCTCGATGTCTTCCTTGCTCATGCCCGGCAGGTCCGCCTTCACCACGATGTCGCCTTTGTCCTCGAAGAGGTCCACGCGGGGCGTCGGAACCGGCCAATCCTTCGGCAGGCCCCATCGCTCCGGGTTCAACAGGCTCCCGAACGGCCGCTTCAAAAGTTCATCGACCAGCGAGCCAAAGTCTCGGTCGAACACGCTCGGCAGGCCGCTTTCCTTGACTGGCGTGAGCTCTGTGCGGCCTTTGGATTTTGCTTTTGCCATCGATCGTTCCTCCTTTCTGCGGGGCATGCCGCGCACCACGACATACAGACCATCACGTCGCAGGTTTGAACTTCGGGCTGCGGACGGTAAAGACGGGGCAATCGGCATAGCGGATGACCGCTTCTGCCACGCTGCCGAATCGAAGTTGAGACCATCCGCGCCGGCCGTGCGTGCCCATGACGATCGCGTCGCTGCCCCGCTCCTGCGCGACCAGCCGGATCACATCGCCCGGGATGCCGGATCGCACCTCGTGGCGCGCGCTCAACCCTCGTCCCGAGAACAACCCGGCCAACTGGGCCATCGACTCCTCGCATTGTTTGCGGAAGGCCTGCCCGGTCAGGGCATGGCCCAGGGTGAAGTCCAGCCCATAGGCGACCGGCTCCGCGACATGCAGCAGCGTGACCTCGCTCCCGAACCGGTCGGCCAATTGCACGGCATATTCGACCGCCGACCGCCCGCAATCGCTGAAATCCACCGCGACCAGCAGTGCGCGTAATCCATTGCCGGTTTCCGTCGTCCTGGCGGCGCTCGGCTCGCGACCAGCCGCCCTCGACCCCCGCACGGTCGCGACGGGACAGGGAGCCCCTCGCACGACCCGTTCGGCCGTGCTGCCGATCAGCACATGTTCGAATCCGGTTCGCCCGTGCGTCCCGACCACGACCAGATCGTGGCGAGACCGTTCGGCCAACGCGATGATTTCCCGGCTGGGAATCCCGACGGATTCGTGCCGCTCGATCTTGACGCCGGCTGCTTCGGCCCGTTGGATCAATGCCGCGCCCTGTTCCCTGATCTCGCGCCGCCGGTCTTCGAGATACCGGCGGTTGACGTCGTACTCCAGATCCCGCCCCGGTTCGAATTCCAGCACCGACAGGGCGTCCAATCTCGCGTCATAGGCCGCCGCCATCATCAGCGCGAACGATTCCGCCTCCTTCGCCGAGGCGGACCCATCCGTGGCCAGAAGAATCTTCGAAACAGCCGATCCCGTCGCACCGACGCTCATCGGACCTCTCCTTTTCGTCTCGCTACACGGCGCCGACCGACATGAGCAGGATCTCCCCCTTCATGTCGGGATGGATGGAACACTTAAACTCGTACTGGCCGGGCCGTTGAAGGGTGAAGTGAATGGTCGCGCTGCGGCCGCCGTCGAGGAACACTCCGCCCACAGTGGAGCCGTATGCGATCACGCCGTTATGCTCGATCTGAGTCTGGGTATTCTGAAAGATCGCCGAACCGAAGTCGTGACGGATCGAATCCTCGTTCCTGACGACGATCCTCACGGGGCTGTTAAGAGCCAGGGGGGCCTGCTTCGCGATGAACGTGCTGTTCCGGATCACGACTTCCATGATTTGTTCGGACTGCGCATCGGATCGGCCGCCCTCTTCCCCTGCCCCGATGAACAGGACCAACCCGACCATCCCCGCGACAACCGGACCCCACCATGTGCTCTTCATAGCTGCTCCCTTGAAGGATGTTTATGCGCCGCCTTTGGATGAGCGGCTCACCGGCCGGCCAGGCAACGGGACCGTCAACACCGGACAGCCGGCCGTGCGGACGACCTTTTCCGCCGTGCTGCCGAAGAAGATCTTCTCCACGCTGCCCACCGAGCCTCCATAGCTCCCCATCACCACCAAGCCAGCCTGCTCGCTGCGCGCCACCTTGGCGATCTCGACGAACGGCACCCCTTCCGCCAAGAGCCGGCGGATCGCCACGCCTTTGGCCTCTTCCATCGACAGGAGCCGTCGCGCATCCAGCCGCGCATGGTGGCGGAGGCGCTTGATCTGTCCCTTTTCCTCGGACGGTTGGGCCAAGCCCAGCCGATTGAGCATGCGAAGAGACTTGGTGTCGATGACGTGCAGCAGCAGCACCTCGGCCTGATAGAGGCGCGCCAGCGACAGGCCGAGCCGGAACGCCTCCTCCGAACAGGGGGAAAAATCGACGGGGATGAGAATCCGTTCAAATCGCCGTTCCGCCATCATCGCCACCTTTCGTTCATCGCGCTCGCCTTCTCGGAAAGAGCTGAGCAATCACAATGCCATCCACAAGACTCGGGAGCTGATGAGCGTATTACAGAAAATCGATGCGATTCGGCTACTGGGCCCTTCTCTCCATAGGGAGTCAGGTGGTGTCCTGCTACAGGAGCGGACCAGGCTCTGTAGCGGAAGGCTACAATGGGGTTCGGCTGAATAGGCCATGGGACTACCCGATCGCGCGCACAGCGCTGTTGCCTGACCGAGGCCGACTACGGGAGAAGGCACCGGTCTTGCTCTCTCAACCCATGGTGGGCATAAGCGCCCTGTGTGGTTTCCGCAGGGACGCTCGGCAGGGGGATCACAGGATGAGTCGAGCGCAATGGTTTCTGTTCGGAGCGGTCGTGATCGGTCTTGCGGTCTTTGTCTATTTGACCTTCTTCTGCCCCACTGACTGTCACTAACCGCGTGTTCAGCGACAGGGAGGCTCCATGCGGATCATCTTGGCTGTAGACGGGTCGGATCAATCACATGCAGCGACCCAAGCGCTGGCCCATCTGGCGCGGGCCGAACAGGTCACGGTCGTTCACGTGTTGGATGTCCCGGTTCCGGCCTTTCCCATGGTCGTGCCGGAAGCCTCTCAAGCGCTCTTCCAAAACATTCAGAAGACGATGCAGGAGGAGGGTGAGCGCATGCTCGCGACCGCGAACGCCAGCCTCCCGATGAACGTGGGTCCCAGTCAGACGAGGCTGGAAACGGGCAAGCCCGCCGATGTGATCCTGGCCCTGGCTGCCGAGACCCATGCCGACCTGATCGTGCTGGGCAGCCGTGGCCTCAACCCCGTGAAGGAACTCCTGCTCGGCAGCGTGTCCCATCGTATCGTGGCCCACGCGCCCTGTTCCGTCTTCGTGGTCAATCGCCCCGTTCGGACCTGTGACCAGGTCCTGTTGGCGATTGAAGGGAAGTGGGACGGGGAAGCCGCGATCCGATGGCTCAAGGCCAAGCCCTTCCGTGCCATGCCGGAGATCTCGGTGCTCACCGTGCTGCCGTTTTCTCCGCCACCCTGGCCGGCCGGCGCCGCCGTGAGCAAAGCCATGGAACAGGAGGTGGTCGAGCGAGCCTCCTGGTTCCTGGAGGACCTGGTGAAGCAGCTCGTAGCCATGGGGTATCGAGCCAAGCCGCTCGTCCTGGTTGGCTCTCCCGCGGTCGCGATCACGGAACAGATCCAGAAGGCCAAACCGGACCTGTTGTTGATCGGCTGTCGGCAACGAGAGGGTCTGACCCGTTTCGTGCTCGGAAGCGTCTCCCATACATTGCTCCACCGTGCTCCCTGCCCGGTGCTGTTGTTCCATTGACGAGAAGCAGTGCTGAGTGCTCAGTGCTGAGGTCATGCCCCAAGTTCGGCGCAGCCAGTCATTCCAGACAGTAGCGGTTGACCATGGCCGGGTCGAACCGTTCGGCCGCGAGCACGTTCTGCACGAACCGGAAGATCGTGCGGCGCATGGAGATCGTGAGATTGGGATACCAGAGCGGGCTCGCGATCACGAGCCCGCGAAAGGCAAAGAAGGGCGCCGTCGTTTCAAGGATATGATGATCCCCGCTGGCCTCCAGGTACCTGTCCCAAAAGTGGCGGAACAGCACCTCGAACGGACCGGCCAATCTCCCCGACCGCTGGAGCGAGAAGAAGAGGTAGTTGATCGACAGGGAGGTGACATCGTCCGCCGGCTCCCCCCATTCACCCCGCGAGCGATCCAGCACACTAAAATCAGTGCCGGCGCGGAACAGGATGTTCCAGGGGTGGAAGTCCCCGTGGACCTGAGCCAGCCGGGAAGCCCGAGAGCGGAGCCGCCAGCGCCACCGATTGCAGGCCTCCTCGATCGAGCGGAGCAGGGTTTCGTCGATAAACCGGTAGCGGTCCGGATAGCTGTCGGTCAACCCCATGATGCACTCGCCATGGCCGATCAGCTCGCGCATGCGGCGGCGATAGAGCGCCGGGTCGCGCTGTTTCACCCGGTGGATCGAAACCAAATACCGGGCCAGGGCCCCGGCTCGCTGCCGGTCCAGCGTTCTCAATCGCCCGCCGGCCAGCAACCGCTCGAAATCGACGTGGTAACTCTGCCCCTTGACCCATTCGATCAAAACAAAGAATTCCCGCGCGTCCGCCACGGAGAAGAGCGATCCGTCCCCTGCGAAGGCCCCGACGTCCACGGCCTTCACATGGCGAGGCAGCTTGCCGTAGGTATCGTAGTCCATCAACATGGCCTGTGCCCGGTCGGCCGGATGCTCATGGCCGAAAGGCCCCGGGCTCATGGTCGAGAGGACGACGCTCCTAACCTGCCCACCCATGCGGTAGGTCACGCGGATCGGCTTGCCATAGCCGAACCCCTTCAGGTCCGATTCGGACGATTCCTGCCCGATTCTTCCATAGGACAGCAACTCGGTTCCCCGCCCGAACCGCTGCCGCAAATACTGTTCAAGGTGGCGTTTCTTCAGGGTCGGCATGCCCATTCCTTTCGCAAGTCACCTGTTGTGCGGACGATCCGGACGGACGATCCAGTGAATGACGCATAGGGCTGCATGGATCGTCGATGGACTGTGGAGAAATGCGCCACAGGACGACTGTTCCAACGCCAGTTCCCACAGCAGGACGGTCCCTTTATGCCGATCCAAGACGAGACCGGCCAAGGGCACAGGCCTTGCTGTGTGAGAAGGTTGTCAACTGGACGAGACAGGAGGAGACCATCATGGACCTTGAAATTCAAAGCCGCAATGTCGCCATGACGCCACGATGGAAAACCGAGATCGAAGAGCGGATGGCGGACCTTCAACGCGGGCATGCGGACATGTTGCATGCTCGGGTCAGCCTGATCAAGAACCGGCGTCACAAAAAGCTGAAGAATGTCGCCGAGGCGACGGTCGTGATCACGCTCCCGAGACGGCAGGTGGTCACGGCGCGCAAGGAGGACAAGACCTTCGAGGAGGCGATCCGGGCCGCTTTTGCCGCGGTCCAGACCGAGTTGCAGAAGTTTCGCGACAAGCGGACCAGCAAAGACCTGCGCCTTCCGCCCCTGCCGCCGTCGCGCGGCGTGGTCTGCAAGCTCTTTCCCAAGTCCGGCTACGGGTTCATTCTTCAGGAAGGGGGCGGGGAAGTCTACTTTCATAAGAACGCCTTACGGGGCTTGGCCTTTGACGAGCTGGAGGACGGCACGGAAGTCCTCTTCAACGTCGAGCAGGGGGAGAAGGGGCCGCAGGCGACGACGGTCCAGCCCCTGCCCGCCCTTTCCCACGTGTAAGCGACTGTCCCTGCAGGAGTCCCGGCGCCATGGATAAATTCAAACTGCCGCCCTCGTTGCTGACTCCCGTCATTGACCCGGAGGGGTTGGGCTTTGAACAAACGGGCGAGTTGACGCCGCTCGATGAGACGATCGGCCAGGAGCGCGCGGTCGAGGCCTTGGAATTCGGACTCCACATGAAGGGTCCCGGCTTCAACCTCTACGTCGCCGGCCCGGCCGGCACCGGCAAGGCCTCCTTGGTGCGCCGCATGGTCCGGCGGATGGCGCGAGAGGAGCCGCCCCCGCCGGATTGGTGCTATGTGAACAATTTCCAGGATCCCTCTCAGCCAAGCTGCTTGCGCTTTCCCGCCGGACAGGGCCGCGTCTTTGCACAGGCCATGGCGGTCTTCGTCCAAGGCCTTCGCCGGGACATTCCTACGACCTTTGAAAGCAAACCCTACCTGGACGCCAAGGCCAAGATTCACGACGAAACGGAAGCGAAAAAGAAGGCGCTGTTCCGGGAGCTGCATGAATTCGGCCGCGAGCACGGGTTCGGCTTTGAGGAGCTGCCGATGGGCTTCGGCCTGGTCCCGTTGAGATCCGGCCGGCCCATGACCGAGGAAGAGATCGAGCAGCTTTCCGATCACGAACGGCGTGCCCTCAGCGAGCAGCGCAAGGCGCTCGAAAGCGAGATCCGTGAGTTTCATGTCCGCATCCATGCGCTCGACCATGAGGCGGAGCGGCGGCTGTTGGACCTGGACCGGCAGGTCGTGCAGACGGTCATGGAAGATCGCTTTGCGGCGGTGCGGCAGGCCTATCAGGCCATGCCGGATGTCCGCGCTTATCTCGACCGCCTGCATGAAGACGTGGTGACGCATTATCGGGACTTCCTGCCGAAAGACAAGCCGGCGCTGCCCTTTCTTGCGATCGACGGGGCCTCGCCCAGAACCGACCTGACCCGCTACCAGGTCAACCTGCTGGTGGAACATGCCGCGGACCAGGGCGCGCCGGTGATTGATGAATCGCATCCGACCTATGCCAACTTGATCGGAAAGATCGAGCGGAAGGCCCATATGGGCGTCATGTACACGGACTTCACGGAGATCAAAGCCGGCGCGCTGCTGCGGGCGAACGGCGGCTATCTCGTCCTGAGCGCGGTCGACGTCCTGCGCCAGCCGTTCTCCTGGGATGCGTTGAAGCGGGTCCTGAAGACCGGCCACCTCACGATCGAGGACGCGAGCGAATACGTCGGCTTCTCGACCATCGGGCTCAAGCCGGAGCCCATACCCGTCGACGTGAAGGTCATTCTCGTGGGCCCGCCGATCGTGTACCAGCTCTTGCAGGCCTACGAGGAGGACTTTCGCAAGATCTTCAAGGTCAAGGCCGACTTCGATGTGGATATCGAGCGGAGCGAGCAACAGGACCGCCAATATGCCCGCTTCATCGCTCGGGTCTGCCGCGACGAGCAGCTTCCCCACTTCAGCAAGGAGGCGGTCGCCGCGGTCATCCACCGGGGATTCCGCCTGGCCGAGCGGCACGATCGCCTGTCCCTGCGCTTCAGCCTCATCTCGGACCTGATCCGCGAGGCCGGATTCTGGGCGCAGCGGGACGGCCGCCGGTTGGTGACCGACGCCGATGTCGAAACCGCGATCGACCACAAGCGCCGCCGCTCGAATCTCGCCGAACAATGGATTCAGGATGAGATCCGCGAAGGCACCTTGCTGGTGGACGTGGACGGCGAGGTGATGGGCCAGGTCAACGGGCTCTCCCTGCACCTGCTCGGCGACTATGCCTTCGGGCGGCCCTGCCGGATCACCGCCCGCGTGTCGGTCGGGACCAAAGGCGTGATCGACATCCAACGGGAAGCCGAGCTGGCCGGCCACGTGCACAGCAAGGGCGTGCTCACGCTCGCCGGTTATCTGGCCGGCAAATTCGCCGGCACGCACCCCTTCGCGCTGAACGCCACCTTGACCTTCGAACAGACCTACTCCGAAGTCGAAGGCGACAGCGCGGCGGCGGCCGAATTGATCGCGATCCTGTCGAGCCTGGCCGAGGTGCCGGTGAAACAGTCGCTCGCCATCACCGGGTCCGTGAATCAATTGGGAGAGATCCAGCCGATCGGCGGGGTCAACGAGAAGATCGAGGGCTTCTTCGAGACCTGCCGGCGGCGCGGGTTGACCGGCCGGCAAGGGGTCATCATTCCCGCCCGCAACATCAAGCACCTGGCGCTGCGGCCCGAGGTCGTGAAGGCCGTGGAAACCGGGACCTTCGCGGTGTACGGCGTGAACAGCGTGGAAGAAGCTGTGGAACTCATGACGGGCCTCGCCGCAGGAGAACGGGATCGGGAAGGGTTCTATCCGGAGGAGAGCCTCTTCGGCCGCGTCGATCTGCGGATGGAGGAACTCGCCCAGATCGTCGCAAGCTGGGGCGAGATGGTCGCCAAAGCAAGCTCGGGGCCGGTTGAAACCGGAAAGGAATCGGCCCGTCCTTCGTCCCCCGCCCGGCTCCGGTCGAGACACTTACCTACCACACCACATCCGGAGTAACCACCATGCCGATGTACGATTACAAATGCCTGGATTGTGGAAAGGAATCGCTGATCGCCTTGACCCTGAAGGATCATGAGGCGAAGAACGCGACCTGCCCCCATTGCGGGAGCAAGCGCCTGGAGCAGATCATCACCTCCTTCATGGCCAAGACGACGAAGAAGAGCTGAGCCGCGCGACAAGGTGGAGGTTGTTCTATGCCCATTATCCTCCAATCGATCCCCATTGACCGCCCGGAGGGAACCAACGTCATCCTTGGGCAGGCCCATTTCATCAAGTCGGTCGAGGACCTGCACGAGGCGCTGGTCAATGCCGTGCCCCGGATTGCCTTCGGCCTGGCGTTCTGCGAAGCTTCAGGTCCCTGTCTGGTGCGGACGAGCGGGACCGACGAGGCGCTGGTGGAATCGGCCGGGCGCAATGCGATCGCGATCGGAGCGGGGCACTCGTTTCTCATCCTGTTGAAGGACTGCTATCCGATCAACGTCCTCCCGGCCATCCGGCAGGTTCCGGAGACCTGCACGGTCTTCTGCGCCACAGCCAACCCGGTGCAGGTCATCGTGGCGGAAACGGAGCTTGGCCGCGCGATTCTCGGCGTGGTGGACGGGCAGGGACCGAAGGGGATCGAAGGACCGGAGGATGTCCTCAAGCGGCGGGCGTTCCTTCGCACGATCGGCTATAAATTTTGAGCGCGGCGCGCAGGAGACCTGCGCGCTGCGGCTGACGGAGTCGTCGCCATGATTGCGCTCACCGCCGGCGATGCCCTGCTCATCGCCGACATTCAGAACGATTTTCTGCCGGGCGGCGCACTTGGGATCACAGGCGGCGACCGGATCCTGCCGGCGCTGCACCGCTACATGGAACGGTTCCAGGCCAAAGGCTTGCCGATCTGGCTCTCCCGGGACTGGCACCCTTCTGACCACTGTTCCTTCAAGGAGCGGGGCGGCCCCTGGCCGGTCCATTGCGTAGCCGACACAGCCGGAGCGTTGCCGCCCCCGTCGTTTCACCCTCCTTCACAGGCCTTCACTATCTACAAGGCAACCGCGCGCGATCGCGAAGCCTATTCGGCGTTTCAAGAGACCTCGCTCGACCGGGAGCTGCGCGCGCAGGGCGTGCGGCGACTCTTCATCGGCGGGCTCGCCACCGACTACTGCGTCCTCAACAGCGTGAAGGACGGATTGAGGCTCGGCTACACCGTCCACCTGCTCATGGACGGGATCTGTGCGGTCAATGCCAGCCCAACCGATGGAAAGCAGGCAGAGGATGAGATGATCCGACTGGGCGCCCGTCCGACCAGACTCGAGGACCTGGCATCATGACCCCTTCCGCCGGCGTCCTGCTGACCGATCTGTACCAACTGACCATGGTACAGGCCTACGTCGAGCAGGGCATGGTGGAGCAGGCCGTGTTCGAGTTCTTCGTCCGGCGCTTGCCGCCACGCCGGAATTTCTTGATGGCCGCCGGGCTTGAGCAGGTACTGGAGTTCCTTGAACACCTCCGCTTGACCGCCGACGAGATCGACTGGCTGGCCTCAACCGGCCGGTTCAGCCAGACCTGCCTGGATTATTTGCGCAGGTTGCATTTCACGGGCGACGTCCAGGCCATGCCGGAAGGCACCGTCTTCTTTCCGCATGAACCGATCCTGCGCGTGATCGCGCCGCTGCCGCTCGCCCAGCTCGTCGAGACGCGCGTGATGAACCTTCTCAACTTTCAATGCTTGATCGCCTCAAAGGCGGCACGATCCGTCCTGGCGGCTGAAGGGAAACCGCTGATCGACTTCGGGCTGCGGCGCGCGCACGGAGCCGAGGCTGGGCTGTTTGCGGCCCGTGCCAGCTATCTTGCAGGGTTTGCCGGCAGCGCCACCGTGTTGGCCGGGCGGCAGTATGGCATTCCGCTCTATGGCACGATGGCCCACTCCTTCGTCCAAGCCCACAAGGACGAAGTCACGGCCTTCGAGCATTTCGCGCTGGCGCAGCCGGACAATGTGGTGTTGTTGATCGACACCTACGACACGGAAGCGGCGGCCCACAAGGTCGTCAAGCTGGCCCAGACGCTGAAAACCAAAGGCATCATTGTGAAAGGCGTACGGCTCGACAGCGGAGACCTGGCGCAGCATGCATGGAATGTCCGGAAAATTCTCGATGAAGGCGGCATGCGCGAGGCCAAGATCCTTGCGAGCGGCAATCTGGACGAATATCGGCTGCGTGACCTGGCGGCGAGCGGCGCCCCGATCGACAGCTTTGCCGTGGGGACCGCCATGACGACGTCATCCGACGCCCCGTCACTCGACTGCGCCTATAAGCTGCAAGAGTATGCGGGACGACCCTGCCGAAAGCGATCCGAAGGGAAGGCGACCTGGCCGGGCCGCAAACAGGTGTATCGGCATGGTGATGGGCCGGAGGGCCGGCTGGCCTACGATATCGTGACGACGCTGGAGGACCGGCAGGAGGGCCGCCCGCTGTTGCAGGAGGTGATGAAGCAGGGCCGGCGCGTCGGTTCGCCTGAGTCGCTCTCCGAGATCCGCGCGCGCGCCCAACGGGAGCTGGCCTCCCTCCCCGCTCCGCTCCAGAGCCTCGATGAAGCCCCGCCCTTCGATGTCCGCATCTCCCCAACGCTGCAGGACTTGGCAAAAACCGTGGATGAGCGCGGGTAGGCCTTGTCGTTCAAGGAAGGTCAACCTGTTTCAGATGCCCACTCGTCCCGATTGCGCCGCCCCGCCGCGCGAGCAGAACTGTGTTCAAGGAGACTACGCGGCTGGACCGATGCCTTCAAGTACCACGTGGCGGAGTGTCTCCTGGTCGCCGAACCGCTTCACCGCGTCCAAAATCTCAATCCCCGCCAACCTTCCATCACTGTCATAATCGGCAGCAATGCCTTCGGCCAAGTGTTTTGTGGTGACGGTCGCGTCTCGGAAGAGGATGCTGAGGGCATCAACTTCTGCGTCGTAACTGATTCTCATGAAACGATCTCCCTTCAAAAATAGTACGTGTAGACGGTCACAACCAAGATCTCAGATGGTTCGTCAACGAACACCGGCCTGACCTGTTTGGTGGCGTAGGTTTTCCCATTCCATTCTCGGCCAAAAGGAAAGTCTTTCCGGCACTGAAGTCGCCCCAATTCTGCCTGTTCCCATGAACTGTTTCGGATCGTGTCGATGACCTCCTCGACGGTGAATCCTCGACGATGAGTATATCCCATTGCATGCGCAGAGAGGCGAATCGGCTTCATACTTGGACCGGACCTTACTCGATCACCATCCCTTTGTCCAACAAGCTATAGATTTCATGGCTCTTCGGGAAATCGTGTGGGTGACTCAAGTTGAGTGCCGGCATGGGGTCTGTGCTGCCGCGCTTCTCGGAGCGACCCTTCCGGGGCCTTGCCGAACGGAAGACCTTCCGAAATTCCAGCGGCCACGGCCTGCGACCATGGTGCCTTGATCAGTTTCGGCTTTCTTGCTCGACAAGCCCTCGGTGGGTCCCCGCTCCTGCAGCGAAGGCCGCGTCACCCCCATGCCGACCCTGAAGCATCCGAACGCCTGCAGAGCAGATCAGGGGCTTTATCGGAAATTGCGCGGGTCATCGGACGAGGTGCCATCATGCCGGCCCCGGCTGGAAGGGTGGACACGGAGGGTTCGCGTCATGGCGGAAACGGGGCGAACGCAGGCTGATCCTGGTGCCACCGCGACGGCTTGACGTTCTGGCGTCGCCTCACAGTTGCGGTGGCCGACGGAACGATCAGGAACGGCCTTCTGACGCCAGCGCATCATGACGCAACCCCGAGTGTCTGCACCTCGAAGCTATGGTCCGTTGGCCAGTTAATTGCCCGTTTTAATGACAGAAGGCAGTATCACTGTCCCTTGATCGACGTGTGATCTATTTGCTTCGCATCCGCTCAATTTTTACTCTCAGTTCTCTCACGATCGCCTCGAACGCGGCATCATGGTTAGGCCAACGCCCGCTCGCCACAGGCCGGTTATCCCGCGGTAAGGCTTGCGTTTTGTAATCGCCCTGATTAAACACACTGACCCAATCGCAAGGGCGCAAGATGATCGGAATTGGCACCGACTTCCCAACGGTACGCTGCCCAATCGCCCGCAAGAGCTCCTCTCGACAATACCGGGACTGAAGGAAGGACGCGCTGACGAGCAATAAGATGAGATCCGCTTCCCCGATCTCCTTATTGATCTCTCCTTCCCAATTAGCACCTGCTTCAATCTCCCGGTCGTGCCAGATCCTGATCAAACCCTCATCCACCAGAGGTGCCAGATGCTCGCCTAACTTAGCACGCATTTTTTCATCTCTGTGGCTGTACGAGATGAAGAGCTTGAGGGGACCCCTACCAACTTGAGCCGGCCCACCATGGCCCTCGCTAGGCACGTTCTTTGCCACAGGCACTGGTCTAGTTGAAGGCGGTGCCGAACCTGGCATTGCCAATTCAACGGGCCTTAGAACTGGATCAAGTGGCTCCATTTCAGCCCGCCAAGCGGTCAGATGGTTCTTAGATTGTTCACCCCCGGTTGCAAGTCCATCCAGTACAGCCAACTGAAGAAAGCGATGCACAAAGAAAAGGTCCACACGTTTGAAATAATCCTCCGAGTTGGCCGCAGCAACAAGTTCGGAGTTTAGTCTTATCGCACCGTTGGGTCGCCCAAGTATGGCCGCCGCCGCAGCAAGTCCGATACGCTCAAGAGGAGTAGCGGCTTCACGCTGCATGGTAAGAACACTCTCCAACAATGCTCTGTCACCAATGTAAGCAACTGCGAGCGCAGCATTCAGCCGCCAGTAGTCGTCATGCGAATCAAGCAATCTGGGAAGCTGCGGATGTCGTTGGCCCAGACGAGCGAGCGATACCACTGCTTCTGCGGAAGTGGGATCATCCCCTTTTACAACCGCGTTTAATACTGCCAGCGCCCGGTTCTTGTCGCTTGCTCGCCATGCAGCTTTGGCTATATGGGGCTGCCCCTCTTGGCGAGATGAAGTGAAGTGATCGATCAAGGCGTCAGTACCAGATACTGTTTCACTCCGCTCCAAAGTATGAAGGAGTGAGATCCGCACCGATTGAACCGGTTCACGCTGAAGCCACTCCGTCACTGGCCTCACGGTTCGCTGAAAACCGAGGCTCGCAAGAATTTGAGCGCCGAAGTCACGGACGCGCCAGTGCGCATGTTTAGACCAACGGGCAAGAATGTGGTCGGCAACCTTCCCATGACGCCATGTCAGAAATACATTATGAGCTTCTCCTGCTAATTCAGCACCATGAAGCGCTTCATTAGAAAGCCTCGTGTCAGGTTGGTCACTGATCTCGGTAAGCTTGTACCCCGGCCATTCATGAGTGATGAGTTGCTCGATCGCCCATCTATGATGATCTTCGCCGGTTCTCGCAAACGCGGCGCAGGCGCCACGAAATGCAGATGTACGTAGCTTTTCCCACGCGAAACGGCTGCCGCTTACATTGTCCCACAGCATTGCGGCACCACCCCCAGCGTAGCCCCACGCCAGCAAGCGGTTCCAGGCTGGATCGTAGTCGAGAAGCGTGGCTCTGGTGGGTTGTGAATCCTTGAAGTCGTTCGAAAGTTGTGCATATAACGCGCGCATGACCCCAGGATTTTCGCTGATTCCAGCGAAAAGGTACGCCGCTACATGGGCATCCTTGAATCGGTCCTGGTTCTCCATCCGATCGATGAGCCGGACCGTCCCCACATTAGGACGGGAGGCAACGTATTGCAGCCAGCGACGACGCACTTGCATCGTCTTCGGATCTTCGATCCTACGTGAAAACAACGCGTCTTCTCCAGAGTTCCCAAGCACCAGTAGGTCACGAAGCGCCTGCGTACCGGCTATTGGATCACCACCAAGAAAGCGCTCGACGAGCTGATCCGGATTCGACACGTTTGTAAACCTCTTATGACATTTCAGTCTTGTAGACGAGCATGTTATAGCCGCTCAACTTCACACTGCAACCAAAGCATCTACGGGTGACCTAGGGGGCACAGAGTCTGACCGACGACAGGAGATGCCGTCCAGATTCATTCGACGAGAAGGTGGAACGACTGACAAGGTTTAAGGCATGAATCTCAGCTTGATCTCATCTATCTGGTGCCATATCTGGTTTCAGATTAGATTTTGACCACAGTTCTGCCCCGATGCGTTCCCGCCAGCATCTGCTGGGAGACCGCCGACACAGCATCCAAGGGCACCGTGGCAGTGACGATGCGGGTGAGATGCCGGGGGCGCAGATCCGTCGCCAGCCGCTGCCAGATACGGCGGCGCAGGGGCATCGGGCAATTGGCCGAAGAAATGCCCAACAGGCTCACCCCTCGCAGGATGAACGGCATCACGGTCGTATGCAGCTCGCTTCCGCCTGCCAAGCCGATGCTGGCGATGTTGCCCCAGAGAGAGATGGTCCTGGTGAGCCAGGCGAGCAGGTCGCCGCCGACGTTATCGATCGCCCCGCCCCATTGCATCTTTTCCAGCGGTTGTCGCCCCATGCTCAACTCCTCGCGGAACAGGACCTGCCGCGCGCCAAGTTCCTCCAAGTCTTTCACGGCTTCCCGCTTGCCCGTGACAGCCACCGCCTCATAGCCTCGTCCCGCCAACAGGTCGATGGCGAAATTCCCGACCCCGCCCGTCGCGCCGGTGACCACGATGGGACCCTGATCCGGACATTGCCCGTTATCTTCCATCCGCTGAATCGCCAGGGCGGCGGTGAACCCGGCGGTGCCGAGCGCCATCACGTCAAAGAGGCTCAAGCTCTCCGGCACCGGCACGACCCAGTCGGCGGGAACCCGCACATATTCGGCATAGCCGCCGTCATGGTCCTGGCTCAGGCCATAGCCGGTGACCAGCACCTGATCGCCGATATGAAACCGGGAGTCGTCCGACGCCTCGACCGTTCCGGCGACGTCAATGCCGCCCACGAGCGGGAAGCGCCGGAGGATCTTCCCCTTCCCAGTGACGGCCAAGGCATCCTTGTAGTTGACGCTGGAATACCGGCCGCGGATCAACACGTTACCGGATGACAGGTCTTCCAGGCGCAGGGTTTCCAGGCTGGCGCGGCTCACGCCCTGATCTTGATGAATCCGCAAGGCTCGGAAGGGTTTCATGAGATTTCAGCCAAGTGGAAACGTGCCAGAGATTGTCGTACTCCTACCTACCGTAGGCGCAATCTCGATTTGAAACTTTCCACCTTCTGTCGGTTGCTCGCTTTCGTCCAGAGGGAAAACCAGGTCATGCACTTGTATCTCATGTGAATCGAGTCGTATGAAGGAGTCTACTCTCACCTGCTGATATGCCTTCTGTTGCCCGATGGCGAGCGAAATTGTCTTAATATAGACAACTCGACTGTTACGGTTCGTCAAAGCAAGCCTTACATGATAGCGACGTGGCCAAGGACTGATCACAACTATCGAGTCATTAGAGTTGATCCGCCTCTCCTCATATCGCAGGCATGAGACTTCACCTGCTATCGGGGACCGAAGCCAACCAATCAGTTTTGGCAGAAGCTGAATGAGGCTGTTGAGAAGCGATCCAATCGGAGTCAGTGGATCCATCAAAGTGCTTCAGAAAGGCGATGAGACCATATGCTTGTTAGACGGGTGAGGTCTCCACTGTCGGCGGTCTGCAACGCATCGAGATAATTGCGCCTGGATAATGGTTCAATTGGAGCGGTTTCAATATGTGGGAGGGAAAGCTTGTATAACAGTGCACCAAGGAGCACTCGGCCGATGCGGCCATTGAAATCTTTGAAGGGGTGAATCCATTGGAAGCGCCAGTCTGCCCAGGCGAGGAATTCTGCCGCACGCCTGACAGTCGCACCGGGATCATGTCGCAGACGTTCGGCTAGGTCATCGCAGAAGGTCCGCATGTGAATCGGTACTTCATAGAACGGCGGTGGGTTGTGGGAACCAACCTGCACATTCACATCACGGAACCGTCCGGCCCAATCAGGATACAGGTGACCGGCTAGTCGCTTGTGCCGAATACAGAGCCACTCCGAGGTAATGACAATCTGATCCGGGTTCGTTTGCAGGATCTCGTCGTAGATCGCGACAAGGGGGACGGCCAGCCGCTCAGAGAGTTCCGGATAGGAAAGGCGACCTTCGGCGGTGTCGAACTCGCGAGTGGAGCTTAGCTCGCTTTGCTCTTCAGTCCCGTCAGGGTCCTCAGGCGTTCCGTACTGACCGGTTGGTTCTCGAACGCCATGGACTGGCTCACGCGCTCCAAAAGGACTTTCCGGTGTGCTGCCGCCACCTTCGCGGGCGTATCGTGCTGCTTCCGCCACTGTTGTAGCCATGCCTGGACCTGGGCCAGGTCGATCGGTTGGTTCGGGTTCTGTTTCATGGTCTTCATTCTCCTTCAGCTTCGGCGAAGATGCAACCGACGCCGCTTCGACGATCCTGATCTCCTCCTCCGTCAAACCATAGAGGTCATACACCAAGCGGTCGATCTCCTGATCGGTTGCGTTGATCTGGCGCTGGAGACGGTCCTTGTCGGCAGGTGTCTTGCCCTCTGGGAGACGCTTGTGCAAATCCAACATGCGCTCGACCAACGAGACCATCTGATCATGCCTGCTTTTATCCGCCTTGTCACACAGGCTTAGAATTCTTATTGGAAGCCGCTCGACATTTGTCTTTTTAACTTCGGCTAGAGCCTCACCGGCTTCTGGATTCAATGCTTGGTAGCACCAGTTAAGAAGCTTCGAGTTGATCACCCCGAGCAGAAACTTAGCTGAAACCTCATTCTCATGTGGGACCAAAACGTGCATGTTGTTAAGACAGAGATACTGTCTGTCGTCCAATGCAGCAACAAGGCTGTCACCTGTCTGCCGCATTACAATCTTCACTGGTGCGTCAAAGTCAGCAGCTGGCCTTGGCTCGGCAAGCCATGGACCGTACCTTAAAAAGCGTGGCTGTAATGGCGCAATGACAAAACGGTTTATGTCGGAACCTCGGAGATAAGGCCGAAATGAGGTGGTCTTCTGTCGATTACTATCAAATGGCCGACTCTGAACAATCGCTTTGGTTTGTGGAGGAGTACCTTTCCCAACTTGGTAAGGCTTGATTCCCACGTTGATTTCACAAAGTGAACCTAGTGCGGCACTGTTCGATTTGCATTTTTCAAGCAAAGTCTCCTCTTTTGGACTTGCGAAAATATTGACCGTGTCACCTTTCAGCTTTTCCCACTTCTTTTGATTGTGAAGAATCGTTCTAAGGCCTTGGCCATTAGCACCAAAGAGAAATGTTCCCAAGGACTCGAACACTTTTATTACAACCTCCCCATCTTGAGCGCGTGCATTCTGTAGGAGAACAATTTCGGTATCGACTGTCACCTTTGGGAACACAGAGAATTTGAAGTGCACAATCTCTCGAACTCGTGTTTCTTCAAATACAAACCGCCTGATTTTGGTCTGCAGCAGGTTCGTAAGCCAGGGATTGGGAATGATCATCCCATAAAATCCTTCGTGTCGAACGAGGCTTCTCATGCTACGTTCTAGAAAGAGAAGGTAGCTATCAAGTTGATAAGTCTGACTTGGATATTTTGAACTCAAGTAGGCTTTGTCCTGCCCATAAAAGTAAGCACCGTACGGCGGATTCCCGATCACCGCATCAAAGCCTCCTGCTTTCATGATTTCCGGGAACTCCGCCTGCCAATCGAACGGGTTCACTCGGCGCACTTCGTCTTCATCCGGTATCAGTTGCCCGGCAAAGTAATCCGGCCCGATGAGGCTGTTGCCGCATTTGATGTTTTTGCCCAGGTCGGGCAGTACGCGCACTCGTCCAAATAACAACTCTTGCAGGGACTCCTGGTTCTCCCCCTCCAAAACCTTCAACAGCAGGCTGAGCTTGGTGACTTCGACAGCCTGGGGGTCAATGTCCACGCCATATATGTTGCTCAGGAGAATGCGTTTTTTCTCCTCGGTCCTGAGACGCCAATCGCCGCCAGTGGCCTTAAAAAGCTCTTTCTTGTGCTTGTCAGTCCCGTCCTTCACATACCAATCACGATGGTAGGTCAGCAGGAATTGATAGGCGCCGATCAGGAACGATCCCGATCCGCAGGCGGGATCTAGAATCCTGAGCTTCGCAATCTGCTTCGGCGTCTTGCCCTGGCACAAGGTACCGACGGTGTGCTTGACGATGTACTCCACGATGTACGCGGGGGTGTAATAGACGCCTCCGGCTTTCCTCACCTCCGGTTTCTCTTCGATCCTGGCCTGATGGCTTGCGGTTAGCCGAATCACTTTCCCGAGGAATTGCTCGTAGACCTGCCCGAGGATTTCCACAGGCAAGACCGAGAACTCGTAGGGGCTCTCCGGGTAGTACAGGCGCCCGATGATGTCTTTGAGTACCTTGTCATCGATCTTCAGCCGCGGTGTCAGATCGTCCGGCGATTCAGCCCGGTCCTTTTCAGGATGAAAATGAAAGAGGCCAGAGTTGTAACGGTCGTCGGCTCGGTCGTAGAGATAGCGGAGCCGGCTGTAGATGTTCTGGCCGTTCTGCAGCCCCTGAAGCTGCCCATAGGACTCGACGCCGCGATCCTCGCAGATCCGGAGAAAGATGAGGCGATCAATGGTGCGCTGGACCGAAAAGTTCAGCTCTTGGACGGACAGTTTGGGATTGCGCAGGGCCAGGTTCTTAGCCAGAGCTTCCCGCCAACTCTCAATCTCTTTGAGAAATTCGGCATCGACGGTGGCCGTGCCCCGCTTCCTCTCGGCACCCGCATACTTGTCGAAGGAACCTTTGAGGACCGAATCCTTCGAGAAGATGGCCGCAATCTTGTGCCATTCCGCTGGATAGTCTTTGTATGTCCAGTAGTGGATGCGGCCGATGCCCGGCTTGTCGGAGGGGTTCGGGCGTGTCCGGCAGTCGTAGACTGCGAATTCTTCGAAGTCGGTCAGGATCGAGAGCGGGAGCTTGGCCGACCAGGCATAGCGGCGGAGTTGATAGGCGGGAGGAATCTCGTCCTTAACGTTGACAGCCGGCTTCTTGGCTTCGAGGAAAAACTTGCGCGCCCCACCGATGCGAAAGCAGTAGTCCGGCGCTTTGGATGCGCCGCCGATCTTGATGGCATCCTCGTGGATGACATCCTTATAGGCTTCGGCATGACCGGCCTTGTTGGCGACATCCCAGCCGAGGGCCTCGAAAAACGGATCGAGGAATTCTCGCCGCAGTTGGGTCTCGTTGTAGCCTTGGCTTTTGTAGGCCTCCCGGTTTCGATCAAACCGCTCGATCAGGTCTGAGATGATACCCGGAGCCTGCCCCATAAAGACCCTCCCTGCACCGATTCGCGGGCGAGTCTAGGGAGAAGCCCACCACTTGTCAATTTGTCAGAGTCCGCGGCGATCGATCGTCGCCGGCCGCAGTTGAAGAGTCGAACGTGATGGAGGGTGCCTTGCAACTGAAGATCCTGCGGAAGCTTAGCGCACCTTACCCTCGGTGCCAAGGCGCCCGCGTTCGGGAAGCGATTGTAGGGAACTCCGTTCGCCTGCGTCGTTTTTAGTACGCCGACTCCGCCGGCGCCCGATGGAACTCGGCCACCTTGGGCTCGACGGCCCGCGCGAAGTCGTCGTAGCGGAGCTTCACCGCCCGGGAATGAAATCCCGCCTGGACGACGATCTCCTCGTCCTCGGTGAGCGACCGATCCACGTAGACGTCCAATCCGTACAGGTTGCCGAACGGCGGCATGCTGCCCGTTTCGCAGTCGGGGAAGAGGCCTTTGAATTCGGATTCGCTGGCCAATCGCACGTACCGGGCTCCCAGCACCTCTTGCAGGCGGGCCAAGTCCACCTGCCAAGTAGAGGGCAGCACCGTCATCAGCAACTTTCCATCGGCGCTCACCATCACCACCTTGGCGAGCATTTTCCCGGGCACGTGGAGCGTATGCGCCACTTCCGGGGCCGTATAGGCCTCGTGGTGGTCGAGCACTTCATAATGAATGCGTTGCGCGTCCAAGAAATCTTGGAGCCTTCTCAGCAGCAGGGGTGGCATGGCACGACTCCTTTCTCAATCGGAGATTGTCGTCATACGCCACACGTCAAGCGTCAATCGTGCAAGGACAGGTGACGCTCACGTGAGGATTGCTCCTTGCTTCTTGATCGTTCATCTTTCCGCGGCCGACGACTGACGGTTGACCGTTGACGCCTTCTCATGAGCCTCACGGCCAATAGGTTGCCGTCGCTTTGACGTAGCCGAACAACACGTCCCGTCGCGCCACGATGCCGATGAGCTTCTTCCCTTGCACGACCGGCACGCGGATCAAATGCCGCTCCTGCAGCAGCGCGATCAGATCCATCACGGGCATCTCCTCGTGAACCGTGATCACGTGGGGGGTCATCACTTCGCGCGCGGTCACGTCCCGCAGGTTCTTGCCTTCCTGGAGCGCTCGCAGCAGGTCAAACTCGGTCACCAGCCCCAATAGGGTCCATTCGTCGTCCACCACCGGCACGCTGCCGAACCCGTGCTCGCTCAGGATGTCGGCGATCCGGACGCCGTTCGTCTGGGGTCCGACGGTGTACACGGCATCCTGCATCAAACTGTGGACTGTCAAGGTCTTGGGATCGCACGCCTTCACCATGTACTCCGTCGCTCTCATGGCTCACCTCCCGCGCCTGCGCGCTGTCAATCGGTCTGGGACTAGGAATAATGGCAAGAGGGCAAGAGATAATCGAGATCGGAGCCGATTCATCGGGAACCGGACGGCGAACGGAAGGGACCACGAGGGAGCATCTGCAGAGCGGACAGCCATGACCGCCCCCGCTGAAGGATCAACTCGGGCAGGTGGCGCTCGCAGTTGGACGAAACCCACCTGCCACGATGTCACGACGTTATACGAGACGCAAGGAAAATGCCAGGCCTTGATGGGGCGGTTTCTACGAACCGCGCAGCTATCTGCCGAGAATCTATATTGCCGCTCCAGCGGGCAGGCCATCGTCACCATGTCACGTGGCGAAACGGGACAGGATCGCCCTCCGGACTGTGCCCAATTGCCACGGAGCCGGCTATCCAAGCATGCCGATGCCGGTCAGCCCCGCGAGGCCAGATAGCCCTGGAGCACATCGCGCCTGGCGACAATGCCGGTCAACAGACCGTCCCGATTCACGACGGGCACACGGATGACGTGGTTGGTTTGGAGAACATAGAGGAGCGTGCGCACGTCGGTATGCTCGTCTACGCTCACCACGGTCCTGGTCATGATGTCGCCCGCGGAGAGATCTCCGAGCCGTTTGCCCTGGTCCAGCGCCGCCAACAGATCGAACTCGGTCACGATCCCGACCAGCCTCCGCCGATCGTCGATGATCGGCACCCCGCCGAACCCCTCAATCATCATCGAGGCGATCACGTCGGCTTTGGTCTGCACATGCGCCGACTGCACCGCCCGCTCCATGAGATCCGCTGCCTTGAGTTGGTCGAATGCGGCAGGCCCGGCTCCGGCTTGCTGTGTCCTCTCGTTGGCCATGGGTCTCATCTCCTTCCTGTCTCGCCGCCGCCGGCATGGGTCACTCCAACGTCTGCCAGGTTCCGTTCCAGACATAGACTTGCTTGGCCGGATCGCGCAACGGTCGCTGGGTCAGGATGAGCCGGCAACCGCTGCGCCGATAGAGGTAGTCGGATTTATGCGCCATCAACATCGCCAATGACAAGGAGGGCCGTTCGGCATCCATCGTCACCGGGACGAGGATCTGGCCGTCAGGACAACGGCGTAACCCTGCTGCATCCAGCGAGGGACGGGGGGTGATGGTCGACAGGCGCAACACATCGACAAATCGGCGATAGACGCCTTGTTCCAGGTCATCCAATAAGATCGACACCGCTTCACCCTCGCGCGGACGGTCGGGCTGATTGTTGCTGGATGACGCAAAGCGAGTGCCATCGTCCGACCTTCCAAGCTCCGTTCCAAACCCTTTGCGGGCCCTTTGTCGGCCTTTTTGTTAGGAGTGGCGACCCTCCCCGTTCTCCACATTCCTGGCGACAATTGCCCCAGCGATCCCCTTTCAACCTGACGCAAAAGGCCGCAGGCGTGCTTCTGACAGAATCCCTTTTGACTTCATGACAGGACCATCGGCTCCAATCGCGCCGTTTCCGTTATGCTTCCCTGACTCGGGCACGTGTGATGCAGGCTTTCGCCGGGAGGCCTGAACGGCGAGGCAGGGAAGGGCATTCCCATTTCAACCGAGCGATCGTTTCGTTTCATGGATGTCGCCCTTCGCCAGGAGCCGATGAGCCGAGCGCAAGAACGGGAGGACCGCCATGAACATCCTGTGCGCCGTCGATGGGTCCGAGTATTCACGTTGGGGAGTGGAGGCCTTGCGAGTGCTGGCAGACCGGCCTCCGGAGCGGGTGCTGTTGCTCCACACCGTTGAGCCGCGCCTGCCGAGATCGTCCGGGTCCCCCAGCCCGGCGCGAGTGGCTCGGGTCATCCGTGCGCTGGATGAGCGAGGGACGACCCTGCTGCGTCAGATGGCCCAGGCGGCATCGGTGGCGCTGGGCCAGGGTGGCACCAGCGCCAAGACCAAGATCGAAACCGCCCTTGCTCATGGTCGTCCGGCTGCCAGCATCGTGGCGCAAGCGAGACGGCGCCGGACCGATCTCGTGATTCTCGGTTCACGGGGACTCAGCGATATCCGGGGATTTCTTTTGGGCAGCGTCTCGCGTCACGTGCTCACGCAGGCGCCCTGTCCCGTTCTGATCGTCAAACGCCCGCTTGCCTCGCTCGGCCGGGTCGTGCTCGCCGTGGACGGCTCCAAACATTCCCGGCGCGCCTGCGAGTTCGCCTGCCAGCGGTTGCTTCAGGAGGCGACTCATGTGTCGGTGCTCTCCGTCGCAGGCGACGGGTTGACGGAGATGGCGGCGCAGGTTCTGCCAGCCTCTCAACTTCAAGACCTCACTCGCCCTCAACTCGACCGAGCTCAGGAACTGGTGAATCAGTATCGGGACCAGGTCTTGAAAACCGGGTGCAGCGTCACAACGGAGGTGCGCACCGGACATACGAGCGAGCAGATTCTCCAGCATGCCGAGCAACTCAAAGCCGACCTCATCATCGTCGGTTCACGCGGGCTCGAGGGCACGGAGCGGCTCGAACTGGGCAGCGTGGCGGAAAACGTATTGAAGTATGCGCCCTGCTCGGTCTTGGTCGTGAAACGCCGGCAGATCTAGAACCGCCCTGCGACAACCCGGGGGGAGGCATTCTTCTTTGACGAGAACCCGCATGCTTCGGCTGGCCAGTTCAACGGGTGTGATGGCCGTTCGCATCATTCATCGGCCGACCGTGAAAAGCACGCCAATCCCTGCCTGGTATCTCCTTGGCGTGACCTGTCGGACCGCGTCGCGTCTGATTGTGCCTGAATGGTCCGGTGTTGACCGTTTTTCAGTTGGAGCCTTTGTCTGTGGCTTGGCCTGTCATCATTAAATCCCGGCGAGAGTGGGAAGTCGTTCCACATCTGTTCGACTATGCGGCGGTGCGCGAGCGCTTCACCTGGGAGGAGGCCCGTCGCGAGCTGGAGGGGCTCCCGGATGACCGGGGCCTCAACATCGCGCATGAGGCGGTGGTGCGACATGCGCTCGGTCCAAAGAGTCACCATGTCGCCCTTCGCTGGATCTCGAAGGACGGGCGCGTCGAAGACTATTCCTATGACCTGCTGCATCGGCTGAGCAATCGGTTCGCGAACGTCCTGCGGGCATTGGACGTTGAGAAAGGAGACCGTGTGTATGTGCTGGCCGGCCGCATCCCCGAACTCTATATCGCGGCGCTCGGCACGCTGAAACAGGGCGCCGTGTTCTGTCCCCTGTTCTCCGCCTTCGGGCCGGAGCCGATTCGGGCCAGGATGAGCATCGGCGGCGCGACGGCGCTGGTGACCACGGAACCGCTCTATCAGCGCAAGGTCGCCGGCCTGCGCAACAGCCTGCCGGATCTGCGCCACGTGCTGCTCGTCGGGCCGGATCGCCGACGGACCGACCTCCCCGGCACGCTGGACTTTCATCGGCTGCTCGAATCCGCGTCGGAGAGCCACGCCATCGCTCCCACCGATCCGGAAGACCGCGCCTTGCTGCATTTCACCAGCGGCACGACCGGCAGGCCCAAGGGGGCGATTCACGTCCACAAGGCCGTGGTCGCGCACCATATCACCGGCAAGCTCGCGCTCGACCTGCACAGGGACGATATCTTCTGGTGCACCGCCGATCCCGGCTGGGTCACTGGGACCTCCTACGGCATCATCGCGCCCCTCGCCAACGGCGTCACCAGCATCGTGGACGAGGGCGACTTCGACGCGGAACGCTGGTACCGCCTCTTGCAGGATCATCGCGTGACCGTCTGGTACACAGCCCCCACGGCGATTCGCATGCTGATGAAAGCGGGGCTCGATCTGCCGCGCAAGTTCGACCTCTCGCGGTTGCGCTTCTGCGCGAGCGTCGGTGAGCCGTTGAATCCGGAGGCGGTCCTGTGGGGCCGGCAGGCGTTCGGCCATCCCTTTCACGACAACTGGTGGCAGACGGAAACGGGCGGCATCATGATCGCCAACTTCGCGGCGATGGACGTGCGGCCCGGTTCCATGGGGAAGCCGTTGCCCGGGATCGAGGCCGCGATCGTGCGGAAGACCGAAGCCGGCCGGGTGGAAGTCGTCGACCGTCCGGACGTCCAGGGCGAGCTGGCCCTGCGACCAGGGTGGCCGTCGATGTTCCGCGGCTACTGGAACGAAGAAGCCCGGTACCAAAAATGTTTCGCCGGCGGCTGGTACCTCACGGGAGACCTCGCGAAGCGGGACGCCGACGGCTATTTCTGGTTCGTCGGCCGGTCGGACGACGTCATCAAGACCTCCGGACACTTGATCGGTCCCTTCGAAGTCGAGAGCGTGCTGATGGAACACCAGGCGGTGGCCGAAGCGGGCGTCATCGGCAAGCCGGACCCGGTCGCGATGGAAATCGTCAAGGCCTTCGTCTCGTTGAAGGACGGCTATGAGGCCTCTCCTTCGCTTCAGAAGGAATTGCTCGGCTTCGCCCGAACCAGGCTGGGCGCGGTCGTGGCGCCGAAGGAGATTGCGTTTCTTCCCTCCCTGCCGAAAACCCGAAGCGGAAAAATCATGAGGCGCCTCCTGAAGGCCCGCGAGCTCGGGCTCCCGGAGGGCGACCTTTCGACCTTGGAGGGCTCGTCGTGACCCGCGCCGTCGATCGCCTGACCGCCTTGGATCTGCTGTACCAGATGCTGCGCATCCGGCGCTTCGAGGAGAAGTGCGTCGAGCTGTACAGCCTGGGCAAGATCCGCGGGTTCTTGCACCTGTATATCGGCGAAGAGGCGGTCGCGGCCGGGGCCGTTCGTTGCTTGGCGCCCGCCGACGCCGTCGTCGCGACCTACCGGGAGCACGGCCATGCGCTCGTGCGGGGCACGCCGATGAGGAGCCTCATGGCGGAACTGTTCGGCAAAGTGACCGGGTGTGCCAGGGGGCGCGGCGGCTCGATGCATTTCTTCGACGCATCGCGGCGCTTCTACGGCGGCCTCGCGATCGTCGGCGGCGGCCTCCCGGTCGCGGTCGGCCTCGCGCTGGCGGACCGGATGCAGCATCGACCGCGCGTGACCGCCTGCTTTTTCGGCGACGGGGCGGTGGCCGAGGGAGAGTTCCACGAATCCTTGAATCTGGCTTCGCTCTGGAACCTGCCGGTGCTGTTCCTGTGCGAAAACAACCTCTATGCGATGGGGACGGCGCTCGCCCGCCATCAGGCGCAGACGGACTTGGCGGCCAAGGCCCGCGCCTACGGGATGCCGGCCCAGGCGGTGGACGGCATGGATGTGTTGGCGGTCATGGAGGCGACGCAAGCCGCCGTGGACGAGGTCCGGCGCGGAGCCGGACCCCGCTTTCTCGAATGCCAGACCTATCGGTTTCGCGCGCACTCGATGTACGACCCGGAGCTCTACAGAAGCAAGGCGGAGGTGGAGGAGTGGAAGGCGCGCGATCCGATCCCCGCCCTCGAGGGGCTCATGCGGGAATGGAAGGCCATCGGTTCCGAAGATCTTCCGAAACTGGAGCGGCAGATTGCGGGCGAAATCGACGAGGCCGTGGCCTTTGCCGACGCAAGCCCCTGGGAGCCGGTCGAGGACCTGGAGAAGGATGTGTACACGGAATAGCAAGGAGTGAGGAGTGAAAAGTGAAGAGCCGGAAGTGAGAGGCGAGAGAATCGAAAGTGAGGATGTCCCTCCTCGCTTTCCACTTTCCACTTTTCACTGAGACGACATGCCTACCATCACCTACCGAGGGGCTGTCCGCGCCGGATTGCGCGAGGCGCTCGTGAATGATCCGCGCGTGTTCCTCATGGGCGAAGACGTCGGGAAATACGGCGGCACCTATGGCTGCAGCAAAGGATTTGTGGACGAGTTCGGCCCGGATCGCATCCGCGACACGCCGCTCTCGGAATCGACCTTTGTCGGGGCCGGGATCGGGGCCGCGCTGGGAGGGTTGCGCCCGATCGTCGAGGTCATGACGGTGAACTTCAGCCTGCTGGCCTTGGATCAGATCCTCAACAATGCCGCGACCATCCGCCACATGTCCGGCGGCCAGTTCAACGTCCCGTTGGTCGTCCGCATGGCCACCGGCGGAGGCCGGCAGGTGGCGGCGCAACATTCCCACAGTTTGGAAGGCTGGTACGCGCACATTCCCGGGATCACGGTGCTGACCCCCGCCACCGTGACCGACGCGAAGGGGATGCTCTTGAGCGCGCTGCAACAGCCAGACCCGGTCTTCATCTTCGAACATGCGTTTTTGTATCCGATGGAAGGTGAGCTGGATGAGACAGCCGGACCGGTGGACATCCGATCGGCGGCCGTGCGACGGCCGGGACACGATATCTCGCTCATCACTTTCGGCGGGTGCCTCTGGAAGGCCCTGGCCGCGGCGGAGCAACTGGCCGGGGATGGCATCGACGCCGAGGTGATCGACCTGCGCCTCTTGCGGCCGCTCGATGAGGCGACGATGCTGGCGTCGGTGACCAAGACCCATCGTGCCGTCATCGTGGACGAGGCCTGGCGGACCGGCAGTTTTGCCGCCGAGATCAGCGCCCGGATCATGGAAGGGGCGTTCTATGCGTTGGACGCGCCGGTCACGCGGGTCTGCAGCGCGGAGGTGCCCTTGCCCTATCCCAAGCATCTCGAAGATGCGGCGCTCCCGCAGGTGGCGACGATCGTCAAGACGGCACGGTCGATGGTCTCCAAATGATCGGCAAGCGTCCCTGACAAGACAGGCGCAGAGGTCAACAGGATGTCCCATGCATCGTCAGCGACGGAACCGGGCGCGACTCATCCCGATCCGCTCAGGGAGAAATTGGTCTCGTTGTTCCAGGACATCACCCGAAAGGCCGCACAGGCTCAAGGACGTTTTCCCTCCTCCGATCCCGATTGTCAATGCAGCCGGGATAATTTGCTGGCCTACCTGGCGCTGCGAGAGCACGACTTACAGGACCTGCAACTGGAATTGGTCGAGCGGGGCCTCTCCTCGCTCGGTCGGCTGGAAGGGTCCGTGATCGCGAGCCTGAGAAAAGTATTGCAGAACCTTGGCTACCAGCCGCCGGATATTCCGCTCAAGGCTCCGGACTTTGCCCAAGCGCGTTCGTTGCTGTCCCAGCGTGCCACGAGGTTGCTCGGTCGTCCCCGTCCCCATCACCAGACCCGCATCATGGTCACGTTGGATCTCGACACCCTGCGGCAACCGGAATTGCTGGAGCAACTCCTGCTCAAGGGCATGGACATCGCGCGGATCAACTGTGCGCACGACAGCAGCCGCGAGTGGCTGAGGCTGATTCAAGCCGTTCGGGATGCCGAGGAGCGGCTGGCACGACGGGGCGAGAGCGTCGGACGGCGCTGCCGCATCGTCATGGACTTGGCCGGGCCGAAAGTTCGGACCGGCCCCCTCCGGCCCACTACCCGCCCCTTGAAACTCTCGGTCGAGAAGGATCTGCGAGGGCGACCCCGTTGCGTCCTTGAAGGCTATCTGACGACCGAGACCGAGCAGACCAGGCGCGTCCGTGAACCCGGGGAACCGTCCCGATTCATCATCGCCCTCCCTCAACAGGACCGGGTGGCGAGCCTTTCGCTTGGCGAGGACCTCACGTTCACGGACACGCGCGGGCGCAGGCGAGCGCTGCGGGTGCTTGAGCGAGTGAGCCCGATGCGGGTGCGCGTCGGACTGAACCGGACCGCCTACATCGAGGAAGGCACCGAATTGGTATCCGCGCAGGGGCACCTGTTCCGGGTCGGACCGGTGGTTTCACAGCCGGTCGCGCTGCGGGTGCAGGCCGGAGACCGGTTACGCCTGTATCGAGATCCCGCCCGCCTCGGACATCCGGCGGAGGCCGATGGACCGGCCGGGATCAGTTGCACGTTGCCGGCCGTGTTGGAATCGGTCGCGCTTGGCCATCGAATCTTCATCGATGATGGGAAGATCGCGGGGGTCGTGCGGAGCATCGAAGCGGATTATCTTGAGCTCGAGATCACGGCTCCTCATCACATCCCCGCCCGCATCCGCGCCGAAAAGGGGCTGAATTTTCCTGATTCCCCGATCGATATCCCGGCCTTGACCGAGAAGGACCAGGATGACCTGCGGTTTGTCGTCGGCCATGCCACCGCGGTCGGTCTCTCCTTCGTCCATCAGCCGCGCGACCTCGATGATCTGCGCTCGGCCCTCAAGGAGCTCGGCGATCCGGATATCGGGATCGTGATCAAGATCGAAACGCGAGAGGCCATTCATCGGCTGGCTCAACTGATTATGGCAGGCTTGGACCTGCCGAGGTTCGGGGTAATGATTGCGCGGGGGGATCTGGCCGTCGAGGTCGGCTTCGAACACTTAGCTCTGGTTCAGGAAGATATTCTCTGCATCTGCGAAGCCGCCCACATCCCCGCCATCTGGGCTACGCAGGTGCTTGAGAACCTGGCCAAGAGCGGCCTGCCCGCCAGAGCCGAAATCACCGACGCGGCGACGGGCCAACGGGCGGAATGCGTCATGCTGAACAAGGGCGAATATGTCCTTGAAGCCGTCAAGACGCTGGCGGACCTGTTGGGCTCCCGAGAGCGGCAACGGATCAAGAAACGGCAGGTCTTTCGCGAGATCACCGCGCAGCATGGTCTGTTCGACCGGTTCGGTGACGAGTCCGCTCGTGAGGCTGCGCCTCAGGCCGCACGGTATGCCGGCTCGGAGAATGCGTGAGAACGGCGATGTGTAGGGCGCTCCATGGCTGAATTCGTGATGCCCACCTTGGGCGCGGACATGACTGAAGGGACGTTGATCGCCTGGAAGAAGCAGGTGGGCGATCGAGTCGAGAAGGGCGACATCATTGCGGAGGTGGAGACGGACAAGGCCGCGATCGAGATCGAGGTTTTCACCAGCGGCACGATCGAACGGCTGTCGGCGCAGCCGGGGGACAAAGTGCCGGTCGGGACGGTGATGGCGATCATCAGGGAAGAGGCGGCTGCCGCGCCGGCACCGGCTCCCCCGCCGACCAAGCCGGCCGTTCAGCCGGAGGGACCTGCGCTCGCCGCACCGGAACAGGTTCAGATCGCGAAGCCGCCCTCCATCTCGGCCGAAGCCTCGGCCACCGTATCGGCGCGGCCTCAGGAGCCCAGGCTCCGCATCTCGCCGGCAGCCCGCCGGTTGGCCGATCAACTGGGCATCGATCCGACCGCCGTGACCGGTACCGGACCGGACGGCGCAATCACTCTCGACGATGTCCAGCGAGCGGCTCCTAGAACGGAGCCCGCCCCTCCCGAAGCCCTTCCCCCGGCAACAGCGGCGCCGCAAGCCGACCGCATGGCCCGCATGAGGCAGGCGATCGCCACGGCCATGGCCCGTTCCAAGCGGGAGATTCCCCATTACTACCTCAGCACGACGATCGACCTGCACAAGGCCCTGTCCTGGCTCGCGGCGGAAAATGCCGCGCGATCGGTTGCCGATCGGCTGTTGCCGAGCGCCCTGCTGATCAAGGCCGTGGCGCTGGCATTGAAGGAGGTCCCCGAGCTTAATTCGGTCTGGAAAGACGGGCGGGCCGTCACGAGTCAATCCGTCCACATCGGCGTCGCGATCGCGTTGCGGGGCGGCGGGCTCGTGGCTCCGGCGCTCCACGATACCGACCGGTTGAGTGTTACGGACCTGATGGGGAAGCTCCAGGACTTGGTGAGGCGGGCGCGCGCCGGGTCCCTGCGGAGTTCGGAGTTGTCCGACCCGACCATCACCGTGACCAATTTGGGCGATCTGGGCGTCGACAGCGTGCTCGGCGTCATCTATCCTCCCCAGGTGGCGCTGGTGGGATTCGGAAAGGTGGCGGAGCGGCCCTGGGTGGTGGAAGGGCTCGTGGTCGCCAGACCGTTGATGACGGCCAGCCTTTCGGCGGATCATCGGGTGAGCGACGGCCACCGCGGAGGCCGCTTCCTCGCTGCGGTGGACCGGCTGCTTCAGAACCCCGGCGGGTTGTGAGAGGATAGCTGGAGAGGGCCGATGAGGCGAAGAGACTCATCCTGAAGAGGATCGCGAGGCCGCAATCATCCTGTCGAAAAGGGGTGGACCAATGACGCGAACAGAGACAATACGGCGCGCGAGCGTCCGGTGCCTGGTGGTCGGACTCCTCATGATGCCTCTGCCGGCGGCGGGCATGACTCAAATTTTGCCCGATGCCACGGTGGAGGCGGATCGGCAAACCGTCCTTGAGCTCACCAGTGCCTTCGACCAGGCGCAGGAAGCCATCCGTTCGCGCAATCTCGATGAATTGATGGGCATCTACAGCGAGCGATACAACCATCATGGATTCAAGAAGGAAGACCTCAGAAAGATCTGGGCCGAGCTCCTGAGCGATTACGAATTCATCGCCAACATCCATACCTTTTCTGCAATCCGGACTTCAGGAGAGGGCAACAACATGACGGTGGAGATCACCTGCAGCGGCGCGCTCTGGGCCACCAGCAAGAACTCGAAGGAACGTATCCCGATTGACAGTTGGCATCAGGAAGTGCATCACCTCGCCAAAGAAGATGGGGAGTGGCGAATCGTGGGCTCGTCCAAAGGCGCTTCCGCGAGACCGCGCCTCTTCGGCAGCGCGCCGCATCCGTTGTTCTAACCCACCTGGGAGCGGATCGGACCATGACGACGCCGGCCACGGACATACGGGAGACGATCATCCGATTGCTCGGCGAGATTGCCCCGGAGGCGGACATGGCGTCGCTTCGGTCCGACCTAAACCTTCGCGACCAATTGGACATCGATTCCATGGATTTTCTGAACTTCGTGATCGCGCTGCACAAGACGTTCGAGATCGAGATCCCGGAAACCGATTATCCCCGTCTCTCCACCCTGGACGGTTGCGTCGCCTACGTCGCGGAGCGCCGGTGAGCTGCGGGGGCTTGCCTGGTCAGCCTCCAGCGCTTGTGAGGACGGTTGTGAGACAATCTTCGCAACACACGGCCTTTTCAATCTCGTCATCGTCATAGAAGGAGCCTCGTCCATGCCACAGCCTATTCGGATCCTGTTCACCGCTGTCATCTCGCTGCTCGTCTGGTTGACCCAAGCTTCGGCCTCCGGCGAGGCCGTCCGCGTTGTCGGCACCCCGGCGGCTCAACCGGTCGATGTCCAGCGGATCGAAATTACCATGCAGGAATATGCCTTCATGCTCGGGAAGCCTGGCACGGTCCGCCTCGGCGTCCCGACCGCGATCATCCTGCGTAACCACGACATCGTCCGGCACGGCTTCACGGCGCCGGTGCTCGCGCAACTGGGGCTCAGCGTGGAGGGCGAGGGCGTGTCTGCTTACGGCACGGGCATCGAAGGGGTCTATGTCGATCCCGGCAAGACGCTGGTGATTTATTTCACGCCGGAGCGCGGCGGCAATTATTCGTTTCGCTGCGATCTTCACCAGCAGATGAAGGGAGAGTTGTATACGCTGGAACTGCCCTCGGCGTAGGGCGCCCTTTTCGTCAACCGTCAAGCGTCATGCGTCACTCGCAGGCCGCAGGCATGTTTGTTCTTTGGAGCATGTGTTTGGCGAGCCGCAGGGAGGCGCGTTCGGCTCACGCCGCGGGCCGTCACGACAACCCACTCGCGGGCAAGTTTCAGAAGGAGTAGACTGAAGCTGTCAATCGAGGTGATCGCGATGGCGGACAGAAAATACGGCCAGCGAGGGTATCGGGACTCCGAAAAGGCAGGAGGAGGAAAGCCGGAGGGGCCGTCCCTGTCGCGCACGCCCGCTCCGCTTCAGAGCCGCACCGTCGTCCGCTGCGCAGATTGCGGGACGCAGCTCCCGCCGGTGACCGATACGCTCGGCCAATGTCCCAAGTGCAAAGCCGAGCTGCATGCCTGCCAGCAGTGCGCTCACTTCGCTCCTGGGCAGCGGTTCGAATGCACCCAGCCGATCCCGGAGCGCATCGCCGACAAGCGCGCCCGCAACGACTGCACTTTCTTTGGGCTGCGCACAACCGTTGAGCGCGAAACCTCGGCGGGATCAGGGCACCTTCAGGATGCTCGCCGCGCTCTCGACAATCTTTTCAAGAAGTAGCCTGCCGGGGCGAGTGCCTACCGCGCACACACGCACCGGACCGCAAGGGGCGGGTTTTCTCACCAACGTGGAGCCGTACAGGGGCGAGGCTATCCAACATGGATTCCCGACCCCTTTCCACTCGGTAGCGTGCTGAACCACCCACCAGCTCCGGCAAGATGACTTGAGTCCCCGAGAAGGTCTTGCTACAGTTTCCACAGAAGGAAGCCTGCGGATGACGAAAGCCATTGAAACCGCGATCAAGCTGCTCGAGACGCTGCCTGAATCAACTCAAGAACATCTGGTCGAGGAGCTTCGTCGTCTCGCGTTGGATGCGCAAGACGAGGCCAAATGGGATGAGCTGTTCGCTCGCAGCGATCGATTACAGGCCGCTGCGCGGAAAGCTCGGCAAGAGATTGCAGCGGGCAACGCCTCTGATATGGACTTCGACAGATTGTGAAGTCCAAGACCATCCCCAGCTTCTGGGAAGCCTATGATCGCCTACCCGAGCCTGTAAAGAAGGCCGCTCGCAAGTCCTTCTCCCTCTGGCGAGAGAATCCGTTCCACCCTTCCTTGCACTTTAAATGCGTAAACCAGGAAGAAAAGACCTGGTCCGTTGGCGTTACGTTGGGCTATCGCGCACTCGGCATATTGGACGGCGACACCGTGACATGGTTCTGGTCGGAGGGCATCAGGACTACGAACGGGAGGTCTGATTGCTCGCTATGCTCATAGAATCTTGATCTTGAGCCAACCTCAGCAGATTGCCGTTCTTGATACCGGCCCAACCGGCTTGTGGCACGGTGACCACGTCATGGCCTTCAATCTCCTTGGCCAAACGACGGTCAATGCACTCGTCCAGGAGAACCTTCACGAGGCGATGGCCACCATTCGGGCCTTGGCCTCTTCGAGGAAGGCGATGATCTGCTCACGAGTGACAGTCGGAAATCCTTCAAGGAAGTCGTCGATCGTCTGCCCCTCTCCAAATACTCGATGAGGGTTTGGACAGGTACGCGGGTCCCGCGAAACACAGGTGTGCCGCCCATGATATCAGGGCTCAAGGTGATGAGAGGATGTGCTGGCTGGGCGGTAGAAATTCCTGTGGCGGGTGAAATTCTAACCTGCATTATTCATGACGGTTCGTCGCGTTGCACCCGTTGCATCGGGAAGAGCAACGGGTACCCGGCAGTCGCCAAGCGAGACGGGCGCGTGGAGCCGCGAGGGAGTGAGGCGTACTTGAAACAGTACGTCGAACCGACCGAGTGGCGAGCCCGCCCGCTGGCAGGCCGTGAAACTGCATGCCAGCTTGTCGCAGCGGCGAATCCGCGATTGCAGCAGAAGCGTTCATGAATAATGCAGGCTAAGCAAGAAGGATCTTTCCATTCACGGAGTTACTCGAACAGGTCGGCGAGCGGGAGGCGGAACTCCGGAAGGAGGGGCGTGGTGAGCGTGTCGTGCGCTTCGGTCGAAAGCTCAGCCGTCCGAATATACTGGTGGTGGCCGAGCCGAAACACTTTCACTGTCTCAAGCTCCGGATCCACGATCCAGTATTCGCTCACGCCGAAGCGCTCATAGAGCTTGCGCTTGGTCACTTCGTCCTTCTTGCGGGTGGCATCGGAGAGGATTTCCACGACGAGATCCGGCACTCCCTTGATGTTGTCGTCGGTCACGATGCCCTTCCTGGCCGAAGTGACGAATAGGACATCCGGCTGGACCACGTCTTCATCGGACAAGATGACGTCGCAGGGGGCATCGAACAGTTCCCCAAGTGCGTGCTGGCGGATAAACGCGCCCATGGCGATTACGAGATTGCGCGAGATGCGCTGGTGCTTGGTACTCGGCGCAGGAGTCATGGAGTGATCTCCCTGGATCAGCTCGTGACGCTTCCCGTCATCGGGGAAGAGGAGATAATCCTCGTACGTCAGCCTCGTTGAGCGGGGTTGCGTGGACATGGGACCTCCGCGTGGCTCGTTTGTGACCTGATCGTAGCAGGGGGGGTACAAAAGCTCAAGGAAAGCGGTCCGCTACTTCGCCGACGTGTCGTGCCGGCCAATAGGCTGATAGGCTGCCGAGGCGGGGCTCATTGGAAGACACCCTCTTGCATTTCACCGGCAACCCACCTGATTGTTCGTGTTTGGGAATCAGGGGCCACGCGAGAGAGGAGCGGACCAATGGAGGTCATATTGCAGGAACTGCCGTCTGATTGAGTCAAATACGAGTCAGAGTCCAATTTCAGGCGGTCCCCCCTGGTTCCCCATTCAGCCACCTTCTGACCGCGTGGCCGATTTCGTCGTGAAACGCCTCATTCCCTGCGACCACGCCCCGGAAAGTCACTAGTCATGCCTGATTAAATGAAAACGGCTGCACCGTCGGGGCCGAGGTAGAATGCGGTCTCGATGGACCACGGAGCGGAAGCGAAAGCTCCGAAGGTGCTCGCTCCCACGGACGGGAGGGCACAACCCTCAACCAGGAGGTGCAGCCGTGAGCCAGTATATCGGGATCGATCTCCACAAGGCAAAGTCCTTCGTGACCCGGCTCGATCATCGGGGCCGCGTGCTGGAGCAGCGCGAACTCACCCACGCCACCGGCGAGTTGCAACAGTATTTGGAGCGGTTGCCGGCGGAGACGCGCATTGCGGTGGAGGCGACGGGCAATTGGATGTGGTTGTATGAACTGATCGAGGAGCGGCATCCGGATCTGGTGTTGGCGCACCCGCTGAAGACCAAGGCCATCGCCAGTGCGCGCATCAAGACGGATAAGATCGATGCGACGACGTTGGCGCAGTTGCTGCGCGCGGACTTGGTCCCGGCGGCCTACATTCCGCCGCGCGACGTGCGGGATACTCGGGAGGTGCTTCGGTATCGAGCCTCCTTGGTGCGGCTGCGGACGCAGGTGAAGAACAAGATCGCGGCGGTCGTCAGTAAGACCGGGCTCCAGACGCCGACGCGGATGGCCTGCGGCGTGAAGAGCCGCCGCTTTCTGGCGACCGTTTCGGTGCGGTCGTGCTACCGACTCGGGCTCGACGGGTATCTCCGCACCTTGGAGCATCTGACCACTGAGATTCGCCAGGTCTCCAAGACCATTGAGACCCAGGCGGCGGCTGAGCCCCAGGCGCGCTTGCTCCAGACGATGCCGGGCATTGGTGCGTACTCGGCGCTGTTGATCTTGAGTGAGATCGGCGACATTCAGCGATTCCCGGACAGTCGCCATCTGTGTTCGTATGCCGGGCTGGGGCCCTCGGTCCATGCCTCCGGCGGGAAGACCCGCCTGGGACGTCTGACGAAACAGGGCTCGTCGTGGTTGCGGTGGATTCTGGTGGAGCTCTCCGTCCACGCGATCAACGCTGCTCCCCAGTTTCGGAGTCTCTACTATCGGGTGGCGAAGAAACATGGGCGGAACGTGGGCCGGGTGGCGGTGGCACGGGCCATGTTGAAGACGATCTACGCGATGTTAAAAAAGCAGGAGGCATTTCGCCCGATGGCGAAGGGCAGCACCGGTCAGCGCCCCGGGGTCATGGTCGGCTGACCATCCGCGGTGAGCCAGATCCGAAGTGCCTGATTGCGCGACCGGTGTCCCATTTCATCCTGGGCTATGAGCCCGCATAGGTGACTGACTCGTCGTCCACTGAGACGCGCGGGGGACCGAATCGCGGACGGGCATGCTCGCTCTTGACAGTCGTTTTCATAGGTGACCCTAATTTGCATCTAGTCATGCCTGACCCCAAGATGGCTGACGATGCTCGACGCGCGCTCGACAATCTCTTCAAGAAGTAGCGGCTAGAGCGAGCGCCTGGCGCGCACGGACGTGCGCCGTGCGGTCATCTGCGATTTCCAGAACAACCCCGGCTGCCACAAGTTCCGGTTCAAACAACACTGCCATTGAGGCCTACGTAACAGACTCACCAAAAGTCAATAGTCATGCCTGACCCCAATGAGACCCCAATGATGCTGGTAAAATTCTAAGTAAGAAGGGGTGAGAAAGCAACGTGGAGCCGCCCTCGGACGAGGCGATCCAACAAGGACTCCTGAGCTGGCCGCTTCTTCCCCCTTTTTTCTCCTTCCTTCTGGTACCTTTACGCCTCCGTCTTGTCCGCAAAATTAGCGAGAAACAGGCGCGCAATTTCTTTGCCATTTATCAATAACACGCCGTTGGCCTCAGCTAGCTTCTTCGCCTCCTCCGAGAAATGATCGGCCAGGCTCATTACGCATCCCTCGGCACCCGGATTTCTAGCCATCATCTTAACCACTTGATCAACCCCTTGTTGATCGCTGGTCCCTTTGTGCTTTTTTACCTGGGCAAACAGAATTGTCTCTCCTGGCTCAAAAGGTGATAGAGATCTTCTAAGCCGTCTACAGCGGAGATCTAGATCACCTCCTTGTCCATCAAAACTATTGCGCCCTTCGATGCTGTAGCCATCTGCTTTAAGCAGATATTCACAGATTGCTTCGAATGATATGGCAGTTTTTGAAGGAGCTACCTTGTTCAGCTCCTCTTGAATAAAAGCAACAACACGCTCTCTCGTGCTACTTAAGAAATCCTCCAGGCTCGATTTGTCATATCTGACGTGTGGATTTTCCTTGAGTGCCACTAGGATCTTTTGAAAATGGTTCTCGTAGCTTGGAATCTGTAAAATTGGAAGTCTCATCCACGGCAACTTGCCACGCCAAGCTGCTAACTCATGGTTATCAATAGAAAGATTGCCATCGAGTCCATGAGATTCCCTTATTTTAATCCGATGATTTTGGCAGGTCGTGTCACCGTCCTCGTATTCATAGCAGTTCGGAAAATCACCATCCACCACGTGAATACTTACCTTGTTCTCTTCGGGGAGATGAGGAACTACCAAGAGATCTCCGTTCCTGAAAGCTTTTATCCACGTCAGATTCGTAGGGACTCGAGTGGTGGCCAGCTGATGATAGAGCTTGCATTCTTCAACAAAGTTCTCTCCATCGACTCTTAGGTCTCTCTCTCCTCCACCTCCCCATCCTTGGGACAACCGCCTTTGCTCCACCACTCGTCTTAAAATTTCACTTCTATGAGAACGATCGAATCTAAAGTTGTATATCATGGACTATCTCCCTCCCCAATACAAAGTATGTACCTATATCCTGCTGAGGCACTTACCTCCTAATTTAAAGACCTGCGACACACGAATTCATTTTGTTCTCCTGGAACTTCTTTTGGCACCCCTCACCTCACGGCTTCACGCCGCAGCGTATTAACACTTGGATCCGCACCTTGTCCAGGGCGTTGAACCGGGCCACGGGGTCGTCAATCCACGAGGCCTTCTCGAAGTCGGGCCTGGCCTCCTCGAACTCTTTTCGGCAGATGTACTCCTGTACAACCTGCTTGAGCGACTTGTTCATCGTGACCCGCATGAGCGCATCTCCTTGCACCACGATTTCGATGATCAAGGCGAAAATCCATTCCATGGGTCACCTCCTCTTGTGAGATGACTGATTAGGCCATGAGAAGCCGGGTGATGGGCTGCGCGCTGGCTACGAGCTTGGCGATACGGGAGGAGCCTTCCGATTGCAGCAGTCGTCCGAGGCTCGTCCCGCTCGGCAGCGTAAGGAAACGGACTCGATCCCCGTAAGGCGCAACGACCTTCAGCAGATCGTCCAGCAGGAGCGAATCCATGGGACCTACCGATACGTGGATCAGATGATCCGCCATCGCACAGGCCGTGCGAAGCACAGCCCGCTTGTCCCAGCTTCTGGCTCCGACCGGGCAGACGACATGAGATAGGCCCTGCTGCCGGAGGAGCAGGACATCCAATGGATGCTGTGTGAGAAAAAGCTGGTCGTGACGCCGGAAGTCTTGCGGCCAACCGGGCGAGGGATAGACCAGTCGGTCGTACCGGTGCGAGTACAGCGGTCCTTCCCTTGCCCCCCAAAGCACCTCTTGACACGGCCTCCAATCAACAGGCTCATCCAGCAATGACCAGACACGCCCCCGGCCGTCATGGACCGGCACCAGCAGCACGTCGTTCGCATGACGATCGATGAGACGCTGCTGACCGATCCGATGCCCGATCAGCCCCGCGACTCTCATTTCGTCTTCCGAGTAGCCCTGTTCCTGAAGATGATCTCGCAACAGGGTGTCCGGCGCGGAAGGACAATAGCCCAACCGGAGTTGCCGAATGGTCGCCTCGGTGAGGCCTTGCCGCTTCGCCCATTCCCGGCCTCGCTCCCCTTCGGGTCGTTCCAGCAGTATGGAATGATAAAAGTTCGCGGCGTCTTCCATGACGCGCCAGAATCGCGCATATTCGCGTCGAACGCCTTGAAGCATACCCGCGTCGAGCATCCGCGCGAGTTTCTGCAGGGCCTCGGCCCGTGTCAGAGATTCGGCCTGCGCGATGAACTCCACCGGCGACCCGCTCGCACGGCAGTCGGTGCAGGCATACAACTCCCGACTAACCTCGAAGCAGCCGGAGTGGCAGAAGGGACATGGTCCGATCCAGGAACTCGCTATCGGCGACCATCGTTTCAGGCGTCCGGACGGCGGCAGATAAGACCGCACGACCTCCCGGCAATCGGCCTCGTCACGGACATCTTCCCATCGCTCAATCGCCAGCAAGTCGTCCAACGCCGATGGATCGTTTCGCGAGCACGGCTCCTCATCGGCCGGTCCACAACCCGATCTCTCGATCCGCGAATGGCTTCTCATGGCGGCCGCACCGATCGGCCCGGCCGGCAGGAGCGTGCCCAGGCCCACGAGCCCCGCCTTCTTGATAAACGATCGCCGATTCAGCATGGGGCGCCTCCTTGGTCTCTGGAATTCCGCTTTATGCACGTGCGCGCGACCCAATTCCCCTCTCGATTGGTCACGGTGAGCCTCCTCACCTTCTGGAAGGCGAGCTTACACCCGCCCTGTGACGGAACAGGTCACAGGGCTTCGGTCAGCGGAACAGGCAATGGGCTGGAGACGGTCGGCTACGACGAATACTGGCGGGAGGCGGCGGCAAGCTTCGACCGGACGGCGACAATGAGAGCCTGGGGACTCAGCACCTTGGCATCCGCGCCCCAGGACAGGACCCAGGAGGCCAGCTCATCCAGGCCGCCGGCTTCGATAGTGGCCACCACGGACCCGTCAGCTTGAGCCTCTACATGCTGAGTGGGATGCCAGCGCCGCTCTTTAACGAGGTAGGCGACCTCCGGGCTGAACCAGATCCGCACGGTATGGACCGGTTCGTCGATCAAGCCGAACAATCGTTCATAGGCCCGCTCGATGGAGAGATCCTCAGGGATGTCACAGATGTCATCGGTCAGCTCCACCGAAGCAATCCGTTCCACGGCGAACAGGCGTCGGGCCTTGGAGCGATGCGAGTAGCCGAACAGGTACAGCCCATACTGATAGAGGAGCAGCGCATAGGGGTCGACGCGATGCTCGACCGGTTCATCGTATCCGGCAGCGGTATGGTTCAGTCGTACCACGCGCTGCAGCAGGAGCGCCCTTTGAATCTGCGCGAGGAGAGGGCCCTGGTTTTCATACGGCCGGATGGGGGCTTGAAGCGGAACAAAGACCTGGGTGACGCGTTTGAGATGATTCGCGACTTTGGTCGGCAGCCCGGCCTCCACCTTCTGTATGAGGTGCTCCAGGCTCTCCACGAAGGGCGTACCGTTCAAGTATGCGAGATGGCTCTTGGCCAAGTGCAGCGCCATGAGCTCGGGAAGCGTCGCCGGTTCGGGCTTGATGCCCTGATAGCCACCGTCGATGCGCCAGACCCGTTCGCCGCCCCCTTCGTGATCGACGAACACATAGCCGAGTCCCTCAATCGCTTGAAGATAGTCGTAGATATGCCGCCGGCTGACCTGGAACTCCTCTTCCAGCTCGGCCCTGGTCATCCCCCGCGAGCACAGGGTGCGGATCATCCGCACCATCCGTGCGCCAGGATTGGCATCTTTGCGCTCTTTCCTCCCCGGCCCTTCCATACACCCTTTTCCCGTGGATGTGGTTCAGCGATTGGTCTTCGCCTCTGGATTCTCCCACATTTCTTCTAACTGCTTGAATCTTTCCACCTCTTCGAACATAGCGATCGACTCCATAAGACTTTCAGGGGTCATATAAGCTAATTCAGGATGATTCGCTATTAACTCGTCTAGAATTTCATGGACGTCAAATGACTTGCCTCGCCAGTTCGTATAGATATAATCGCCCATCGAGTATCCTCCTTTCAGCGGCGCTCGTTGGCCGGATTCTCCAAGCTCTGGTCTCCTTCCCCTGGTCCCCTTTCCGAATACCCGGGTTGTCGCTAACTCCGCTGATTGTAGCAGCGGACTGTGACGGATGAGGTCCTAGCGGTGCAATCCCCCGGAACTCCCGGCAGATGGACCGTCCGACCAGGCAGAGGGGATGGGAACATGCACCCGAAGAGGGCCAGGACTTGATTTTAGCAACTGGGAATTGAACGCCTTTTCTCACGAGACCGTGGGGTTAGGGCGCGGCGAGTGGGAGACGGCGACGCCTTGCTCGCTTATCCTCGGCTGTGGCGGAGTGGATTTCGCCGACACGGACAACGTCGTGGCCGAGGTCGCGGAGAAATTCCAAGAAAGATTCGGAGGGCGAGTCTGGCAATCACACACACCCAGGCCACCAGCTCTGCGGGATCACTCGTTTTCGGTGGGACCGAGATGAATACGGATACGGCCGGGCTCCACGATCCACAGTCGGCCGACAGGCGATTCCTTAGAGACCGCATGAACGATCTGCTCAATGAGTCCCTGCATCCCTGCCAGGGTGGGATGTGGATGACGCAGTATGATGAAACCCGGGGAATGCTCCGGAGGAAAATCCAAGAGTTGGGCGAAGTCCAGATCTACGGTGATCAGGCACCGCTCTTCTCGCTTGCAGGCTGCGGCGATCGTGTCATCCTCAGCACCTTGCAGATCTTCATCGAAGACCGTGCTCACGGCGTGCCCGGCCCTGATGAGCGGCGCCTGCCAGCGGGGATCACAATTCTCGTCGAGCTTGAATTGCACTGTCAGGTCGTGACTTCGACCGGGAGCACCCGTTCGCGGGCCATTTCGGCGGCATACGCGAGACAGGCCCGGACATCTTCTCGCGTGAGACTCGGATAAGCAGCCAGCACCTCTTCGACACTATTCCCATTGGCAAGGTACTGGACGATGAGCCAGACCATGATTCGAGTCCCCTTCACGCAAGGCTGACCATGACAGATGCGGGGATTGATGCTAATGCGGTCAAGGAGCGGCTTCATTGTGGGTGCATGATAGGCCATGTGCCAGGGCTGGTTCAATGGCCGGCAGGGAAGGGTCTTAGCTCTTGGAGACTCGCACAGCGATCACGCAGGCGCCCACATCGCACGTCGCTGCAGGTAACTCAGCATGCGCTCGGCGAGCTACGTTTCCCGAGTAATGCTTCACGAGTTGTCATGAACGCGAAGCGTTCACCCATGTAGCATGCAAAGCCCCCCTCACCTTCTCCTCTCCCCTTCTTGGGGGAGAGGGTGGGGGAACAGCGACATCTCACGCTTTCGGCTGGAAGTCGCGGGCAGCGCAAGCCAGCTGCGCTTCCGCAGGGTCTGGTACACCTGGAGTGATGAGGAGGGCCGAAGGGCTTTAATGACTCTCCCGCTGGCTCGCCACGGCCAGAATGTTTAGGGTAAGCCGAGGGAATGCTACGGGACGCGTTCGGCCGAGCAGGCGGTATTCGAACAGTGCGAACTGCTCTATCCCACGCGTCCGAGGGTAAGCAGTTTGACCGGTAGGCCCAGGCTCCGCGCTTCTATCGCAAGCCGCCGGTCGGCGGTCAGCACCGACGCCGCCGCGGACTCGGCCACGGAGAGATGGAGTGCATCAAGCGTGCGGAGCGTCCCTTGGAATTTCCCCAACCAGGACCTGGCCAAACGATAGTCACGCGCCTTCAGGGACAGCATTTCATAGTACCCCTCCTCGACGTGCGCTTCGAATTGGGCCATCACTCTCACGCCACTTTCGCGAGACAACGTCTTCTCCCGAATCTTTCGGGAAACTGCCGAGGTGAATTCGACAAGGGTCAGTTCGCTGATCGCCGGTGCGGTCACACTCCTTAAGGTCCGCTCCGCGACCAGGCTCAACGGTTCGGGGCAGTAATAGGCGGCGAGAACGCTGGTATCCACATAGACGGTCACGCGCGCTCGGTCACGCGCGAGTCAATCACGATCCGACTCAACGTACGCCCTTTTCGTTTGATCGAACGGCGCAAGGCGACGAGCGACGGGAGTCGACGCCGGCGGCGAGATGGAGGCACCAGCCTGGCGACAACTTCACCGCGCCGCGCGATTGTGATCGTTTCACCGGCCTCGGCACGATCGAGGAGACTTTTTAAGAGGCGGCGTGTTTCTTTAACATTGATTGATCCCATGCATCCACCTGTCATGTACACCGTCAGTGTACACAAGGTATATGGGAGAAGCAAACAAGCAAACGGGTTTTCGGCGTTGCTTCTCGAAACGGATCATATTGTGGCGGCCACCAAGGGGATGTCCGATGGGGCCACGCAAGCGGTTTAGCCTCGGCCTTAAACGCGAGGTCGTGCGGTTGACCCTCAGGCCGGGCGGCACCTTTGCGGGCAGGCGATGCAAGGGCTCGACAACTGCCTGAGTCGACATGGTCCTGGGCACGTAAGAAAATCACGCGTGCTCGGTGAGCGAGCGTGGCAACCGCCGAGCTACGGCTCACGCTTTCGGCTGAAAGTCCCGGGCCTGCGAGAGCCAGCCTCGCTTTCGTAGGGTTTGCATGATCGTCTCGGCGGCTGATCCGGCCGATGTGACGGTCGTATCGACCGTCACGTCGGGATGGAGCGGCGGCTCATAGTTGACCTGTAGGCCCGGCACCGTCGTGCTCTTGCCGGCATAGCCGCCCCGGTAGGTGCCCTTCTTGTCCCGCTGCTCACAGACGGCGAGCGGACAGACGATCGCGACCTCCAAGAACTGGGGAATCAGCGACCGAGCCAGCTCGCGATAGGCGCGGCGGTGACCCGTGGCATCGAACAGGACCGGCACCCCGTGGGCCACGAGCCGGCTGCCGAAGTACGCGAGCGCCCGGTAAAACAGATCCCGTTCTTCCAGACTGTAGGTCGGCTCCGGCGTCAGGACCCGGCGCAACGCATCGGATTCGAGCACCTCCGCATTCAGACCCGCCTCCGCCAGCGCCCGTTTCAGCTCGGTCGCAATCGTGCTTTTTCCCGAAGCAGGGAGCCCGGTCAGCCAGACGGCAAAGGGTTGCGTCATGGTTTCCTCATTCTCTTGTTTCGGGTGATGTTGTTACGCGGGCACGGCGCCCCTTCTATGGCCTTCATCTCATTGATGATTGTCTCGCAAGTCGGGTGCCATTATCTTCGATCATATTTTCCACAGGCCGGCGAGCATGATGACGCCTATCACCCCATAGGAAGCTCGGACCTGGCGCGAAACGCTACAGTGGAGCAGGCGGAATCCTTCTCTCTCCACATATTTTTTGGGGCATTACACTCATCTTCCTCCGGCCATCTGACAGCTCCGGCCTGCCGGTGAGACAGATCCGCCGCTGGCATTCCCGGTGCACTCGCTTACCATAGGATAGGTCGCGGGTCACATATTGAAAGAATGGTCGGATGACCATGTCGTCGAGCGCCGGTCTTCACCAAATATCCGCCACGGATGTGGCCGCCCTTGAGACGGCCGACGTGTATCGACGGCTGGAGTCATCGCCGGCCGGCCTGGCTCCCGACGAGGTGCCGCGCCGGATTCAACGTTATGGGACGAACAGCCTCGAGGTCTCAAGAGAGACGCCCTGGTCGCTCCGGTTGCTCCGACAACTCACCCACTTTCTCGCGTTGCTCCTGTGGATTGCGGCCCTGCTCGCGTTTATCGCGGATACGATGCGTCCGGGCGAAGGGATGGCCCCGCTGGGCTGGGCCATCGTCGGCGTCATCCTGCTCAACGCCGGCTTTGCCTTCTGGCAAGAGTACCGGGCCGAACGAGCGGTCGCTTCTCTTCATAGTCTCTTGCCTTCCACCGCCTGGGTGATTCGAATGGGCCAGCCGCAGCAGGTGCCCCGCGATGAGGTCGTTCCGGGGGATGTCCTCCTGTTGGACGAGGGAGAGCAGGTGCCGGCCGATGCCCGTCTCGTAGAGGCCACCGGCCTCCGCGTGGACAATTCCGCCTTGACCGGAGAGGCCACGCCCAAACGCTGTACGGCGGCCGCCTCCAGGGCTGCCCACCCGCTCGACAGCCCCAACCTGGTTTTTGCCGGAACGTCGGTGCTCGCCGGCCACGGCCGCGCCGTCGTCTACGCCACCGGCATGGCGACGGAGTTCGGCAGGATCGCGCACCTGGCGACCACGGTCGAACCGGAGCTCAGTCCGTTGCAGAAAGAAATCGTCCGGGTGACGCGGGTCATCGCGCTCATTTCGCTGGCGATGGGCCTCTTGGTCTTTGCGCTCGGGCTCACGATGAATCTCGGGTTCTGGATCAGCGCGATCTTCGGCATCGGCATCATCGCCGCCAACGTCCCGGAAGGGCTGTTGCCGACGGTCACGCTTGCGCTCGCCATGGGCAGCCAGCGCATGGCGAAGCGCAAGGCCTTGATCAAACACCTGCCGTCCGTCGAGACGCTCGGCTGCGCGACGGTGATCTGCACGGACAAGACCGGCACCCTGACCGAGAACCGCATGAGGGTGGGGTGCCTCTACGTAAACGATCTGGCCATGGAATCTCGGGAAGGGCTGCTCCTCGTCAAGGATCACCTCCCCAGCACGGCGGACCCGCGGCAGCTCGGCCCGCTGATCCAGGCCATGGCCCTCTGCCACAACGCCAAGCGCGTCAGGCAGACTGGAGGCCGGATTGTATGGACGGGCGATCCGACCGAAGTGGCGCTCGTCGAGTTCCTGGACGACCATGGGGTGCTGCCTCACCAGCTCCCGGGCCGCATGGGGGAACTGCCGTTCGATGCTGACCGCAAACGCATGGCTACCCTCCACTGGATCAACGGGCGCCTCACCGCCTACGTCAAAGGCGCGCCGGAATCCGTCCTCGCGCTCTGCAGCCATGTCGGACAGAACGACGAGCGGGCTGCTCTGACTCCGGATGAGCGGCGGAAGATCCTGGTCCAAAGCCGGGCCTTCGCCCAACAGGCCTATCGGGTGCTCGCGGTGGCGATGCGGGAGATCGTTCCGGATGACAAACGTTTGGATATCGAGACGGTCGAACAGAATCTCACGTTCTTGGGGCTGGTGGCGATGATGGACCCGCCCCATCGGGAAGTGCCGGAAGCCATCGCGCGCTGCCGGCGCGCGGGAGTTCGAGTGATCATGATCACAGGCGACCACCCGCTGACGGCGGAGGCCATCGCGCGCAAAATCGGCCTCGCCCCGTCGTCGCCGGCGCTGCTACCGGATGCCTTCGTTCCGGTCGTGGAAGGAGCGCAGGTGGAGTCGATGTCCGAGGAGGCCTTGCGCGGCCTGCTGACTCCCGCCCGTCCCGGCCAGCCGGAACCGGTCTTCGCCCGCATGGCGCCGCGGCACAAGATGCGGGTCGTCTCGACCTTGAAGGAGATGGGCGAGGTCGTGGCCGTAACGGGGGACGGGGTCAACGACGCGCCCGCCCTGAAGAAGGCCGATATCGGCATTGCGATGGGCGTGGCCGGCACGGACGTGGCGAAGGACACGGCGGACATGATTCTCCTCGACGACAACTTTGCGACGATCGTGAACGCGATCGAGGAGGGACGGACGGTCTATGCCAACATCAGAAAGTTCTGCACCTATGTCCTGTCGAGCAACGTGCCGGAAATCGTGCCGTACCTGGGATACGGCCTCGTCGGCATCCCGCTCGCCATCACGGTGCCGCAGATCCTCGCCGTAGACCTCGGCACCGACATCGTGCCGGCGCTCGCGCTGGGCTCCGAGCCCCCACACCAAAGCGTGATGGATCAGCCGCCGCGCCCGCGGACCGAGCGGTTGATGAACGGGGCGCTGCTCCTGCGCGCCTACCTGTTCTTGGGCCTGCTGGAATCCCTGGTGGCGCTCGGCGCCTTTTTCTGGTTTCTTCACGTACAGGGCTGGGCCTGGGGAGACCCGTTGCCCTGGTCCGCTCCCTTGTACAAACAGGCCACGGCTGTCACACTGGCGGCCATCGTCATGAGCCAAGTCGCGAACGTCTTTGCCTGCCGATCCGACCAGGTTTCTTCGTTTCGCCTGGGACTGTGGACCAATCCGCTGCTCTGGCTGGGCATCGTGGTCGAGCTCACGCTCCTGGCCTTGATCGTCTATAGCCCCTGGGGGCAGGCGGTGTTCGCGACGCAGGCCATTCCCTTCTGGGTCTGGCCGGTCCTCGTTCTTGGAGCGCTCGGCCTGTTGCTGGCCGAAGAGCTGCGCAAGCTGGTCCGGCGCCGATGGCGTCCGGTCACAACCGGAGACGACGGCCGCCTGTCTCAGTCTGAGCGGGATGGCCCGCGGGCGTTCGCATGACAGGATCCTGCATGACCGGCCGCATCGCCGCCATTGCGCTACTCGTGACGATGATCGGGCTCGCGGCGGGCCTGGCGGCGTCATGGGGCGAAGACGGCCGCATCCGCACCGGCCGCATGATTTATGAAGAGCATTGTTTTCGCTGCCATGGTTTGAATGGCGAGGGGGATGGACCGGAGGCCGACTCGCTCGTCGTGCGCCCGGCCAATTTCCATGCTCCGCGCATCCGTGCGAAAACGGACTTTGAATTGTGGATGGCCGCCGCCTATGGAGTCGCCTACACGCCGATGCACGGATGGCTGACCCGTCTCACGGATGAAGAAATCCTCGAAGCGCTGCGGTACATTCGCGAACTGGCGCCGCCTGAATAAAGGAGTCTTCTATGACATCCTCCGGACCACGTTGGCTCATCGGGATCATGATCATCCTCGGCGCAGGCCTGTTGGACACGTCGCAGCCGCCTCTTGTCCTGGCGGACGAAGAAAGTCAGGAATCGGATGGTTCCCGTGGCCTTGTGACCGTGCCGCGCGGACAGACCATCAATCGGGATTATTTCGCCGCCGCCGATCAGGTGGAGATCTACGGCACGATCAACGGCGACGCCCATGTGATCGCCCGCCGGATCATCGTGGATGGAACCATCAACGGCGACCTCCTGGCCGCAGGCGCGATCGTGACGATCTCCGGCACGGTGACGGCTGACGCGCGGGTCGTGGGAGGCCGGGTCTCGATCAGCGGGCAGATCGGCCGCAACCTCACCGTGGGAGGCGGGATGATCGAAACTGCCGGCACCGGCCGCGTGGAGGGAGCGATGGTCGCAGGCGGAGGCTCCGTGCATTTAGCCGGGCCGGTCGCAAAGGGTCTGAACGTGGGTGGCGGAGAGGTCATCCTCTCCAATGAAATCGGCGGCCATGTCAACGCCGCCGCCGGCACGCTTCGCGTGACGTCCAACGCCAGGATCGAGGGGAACCTGAGCTACATGGGACAAGGCTCCCCGATCATCGACGATCCGGGCGTCGTCAAGGGCCGGGTCACGGAACGGGCCTTCCGCACGCTCCGGATGCCTCAGCCGGAACAGATCCTGGCCGGGCTCGCCATGGGGAAGCTGCTGTTCGCCGGAATCAGTTTCGTGTCGACGCTCGTGCTGGGGTTGGTGCTCATCCATTTCTATCCGATCGCGACCGAATTGACCGTGGCCAACCTGAGCCGGCGGACGCTCGCCTCCTTCGGGATGGGCCTGGTGCTGTGCCTGCTGGGACCGATCGTGATTCTCTTGCTGGCGGCCACGTTGCTGGGTATCCCGCTTGCGCTGGTGGCGGCAGCCGGCCTGTTCCTGCTCCTCTATCTGAGCCGCGTCTTCGCGATCACCTGGCTGGGTTGGGGTCTGTTGCGAGGCCTTGGACGAGCGCCCGGCGCAAGGGGCGCCTTCCTGACAGGGTTGATCCTCTACTTTGTCCTGGCACTCATCCCGTTCGCCGGGGGTTTCGTCATGCTGCTGGTGACGGTGATCGGAACCGGAGCGGCGCTGTTGAGCAAGGGAGAGATTTACCGCAAGGCCCGGTACCAGGAATTGATTTAGGGGACCGTCATGCGTCATACGTCAACCGCCAGCCGGAGGAGGCAGTTCCACGATTGACGAATGACGGGTGACGATTGACGAATGCCGTGGTTCCCAGGCGCGATGTTGCGGCGAGCCGTCATGAATCCTGTAGCCTAACAACTGCGCTGAGGAAGTCCCGCCATGCCGACGGACGATGCACAGCGCTTGACGATCGAGAAGGGCACCTGCTTCGCGCTGCTCGCCTATGACATCGGCGCCGCCATCAATCTCGACCTCGCCGACCGCCGCATCACCGCGCTGAAGGAACGGGCCCAGATCCGCTACAAGCTCCGCGCGCCGCCGCATTTGGAATACCGCCCCGCGCCGTTGCGGATATTGCAGGAGACCGCTCCGATCAAGCTCTGGCACTATGCCACGAGCCCGAGCATCGAGCTGATGCTCTACGACTTCGGCGCCTTGACGGTCACCTATAAGATCCCGATCGAAGGTCCCTTCGCCGGCCTGTTGGGGCTGAGCGAAGCCCTCTACGACAACCCCTCGCTCTTGACCGATTCGCGCCGATGGGTCGATCAGTTGGCCGAGGCGCTCGGGGAAGCCATCGAGAAGCCGGCGCTGGCCGGGGAGGTCGAGGACTACGCGATCTTCCATATCGAAGCGTCCAGCGCCCCGAACCGCCCTTTTCTCTGGACGGCGTTTGAGCACGAGCTGGCGCAGATCCTCCGGTGCGAGCGGGCCCCGCTCTCCGAGCAGGAAATCCGCGACGCCATGTCCTACCGTCTCTCCTTCAGCCCCGAGGACCTCGCGGTGATCGACTGGAACGCCGCCTTTCTGTTCGGGTCCGACATGGAAGACGTGCGGGCGGTGATCGAGTTCGCCAATGTCGAACTGCTGGAAATGCGCCTGCTCGACCGCCAACTCGATCTCGCGCTGGACCAGGCCTATGAGGCGCTGGCCAGGACCCCGTGGAGCCGGCTGCCCCTGCCTCGTTCGCTCGAAACCAGCTCCACCCGCATCGCGGAAATGCAGGTGGACAGCGCCATCCTCTTCGAGCGCGTCACCAACACGCTCAAGCTGTTGGGAGACCAGTACCTCGCGCGGCTGTATCGCATGATCTCGCAGCGCTTTCATCTGGAGGACTGGGACGCGAGCATCATCCGCAAGCTCCAGACGTTGGACAGCATTTACGGCAAGATGACCGACCGGGCCGCCAATCGCCGGATGGAATTGTTGGAATGGATCATCGTGGTGCTCATCGCCATTTCCATCGTGATTTCGTTCATCCCGATGGGTTCATCGCAGTGATCGCTTGATCAATGGGAACGTGCTGCTCATGGAACAGGATCGGACCATCCTGAAAGTCTTGATCGGATCGCAGGCGCATGGGTTGGCCGGCCCGGAGAGCGATGCCGACTATCGAAGCGTCTACGTCATGCCGACCGCGGATCTCTTCCGGGTCGGGTTCCGGTATCAGGGCACGAGGATGACGAAGGAAACGGCGGATGAGACGGCTTGGGAAATCGGCCTCTTCCTCTCGCTCGCGCTCGAATGTTACCCCCTGGTCCTCGAAACCTTTCTCGCGCCGGTCGTCTCGGCGGACGAGTGGGGACGGGAGTTGCGCGATCTCTTCCCATCCGTCTGGTCCCCGCGCCTGGCCTACGAGGCCTTCATGACCTATGCGGCGAACCAACGCAAGAAGTTCCTCGACAAGAAAGACGGGAGGCCGGCCAAGTATGCGGCGGCCTACGTGCGCGTCCTCTACAACCTCTGCGAACTCCTCGACCGGGGAACTTTTACCGTGCGGATCGCCGAGACGGAGGTCGGGGCCGATCTCGCTCGGCTGAAGGCCGGCCAGGTCCGGCCCGGAGAGGTCATCGACATGGGCGAGCACTGGGCCGGCGTCGCCACGCAGCGCCTGAGCGCCTGTGTTCATCGGTCCGATCCCAACGCGGTCGACGCCTTCGCCCTCCGCATCCGTAAGGCCTTCCTGTCTTCCTAGCGATCCACGCATGGACAGTCCACCTCGCGACGATCGACGACGGGCGGCGGAACTGATGACGGCGGCTGTTCCGCGCGCCGCTCCCACTGACCATGTGGCCCGCACCCTCTCGATGTTGAGGGAAGGCAAGCTCGAAGAAGCCGGGCACCTCTATTTGGTGGATGAACAGGGCCGGCTGCTCGGCCAGGTGCCGATTGAACGGCTGCTGGCCGCCGGTCCCGAGCAGGTCCTGGCCGATCTTCAAGGTCCGCCGCCGCTGGAGGTGAGTCCGGACGAGGTCGCCGAATCGGCCGCGTTGCTGGCGGTTGAACGGCACGAGGCGGACGTGACCGTGGTCGATGAGAGGCGCCGGTTGCTGGGGGCCATCCCGATCGGCAGGCTGCTCGCCCTGTTGCACGAAGAGCACGTGGACGATCTGCTCCGAAAAGGCGGCGTGGGCTCGACCCATCCGGCTCCCACCGAACCGCACCGCACGGTCGATGCCTTCCGGGCCAGGATTCCCTGGCTGATTCTCGGATTGGCCGGCGGGTGGGTGGCCGCGGGAATAGCCCGCGCCTTTGAAGCAGCCTTGCAGCAGGAGATCGCGCTGGCCTTCTTTCTTCCGCTCGTCGTCTACATGGCGGACGCGGTCGGCACGCAAACGGAGACGGTGCTGGTCCGGACCCTGGCCTACGGCCGGGTCTCCCTGTTCCTGCACCTCTGGCGCGAAGGACTCCTGGGACTTTTGATCGGAGCCACCGTCGGCGCCGTTGCGGGGCTCGGATTGTATCTCTTTGGAGGCCATCGCCAACTCGCGCTGGTCGTTTCGATCACGCTCCTCGCCACCTCCTGCGTCGCGACGCTGGTCGCCACCTTGCTCCCGCTCGCCCTGGACCGGCTGGGTGTCGATCCGGCGCTTGCCAGCGGGCCGATCGCCACCGTGCTCCAGGACCTCCTGAGCGTGGCCATGTATTTGGGCATCGCCACCGCCCTCCTTTGACAGGAGGCTGTACCGCTCTCCGGGCCTGCCGGGCACGCCTCCTCGCCCAAAAAATTGCCCGTCCATCTTGGCATCTTCCGCACAGAAGAGTATAAGGGACAACATTCTCTACGCCGCACATCGTAGAAACCAGCGTCGCTCGATCCCGCGACGGCTGACCCAGTCGACACATGGAATGGAGGTCTCAATGAGGAGCGTCCTAAGACTTTGTTGTGTGCTCTGGCTTGCGGTGGGAATGGCCGGCACGCCTGCGTCCCTCTTCGCCGCAAATCAGAAGGGAGCGGTTCACACGGTCCGCGGACAGGTCGTGGCCACGAACCTGAAGGACGAGCCGCACACGATCGTCATCCGATCCGGCCGGCCCAATAAAGAAGAGCTGATCGTCGGCGCGTCGGTTCCGCCCGAGGCCAAGATCACCAAAGGCACGCGCGCCATCACGCTGGCCGATGTCAAAGTAGGAGACGTTGCCGACCTCACCTATTCGAAGAACCCTGACGGACTGGTCGCCCAGTCCATTCACATCCGCTAAGGAGAACCACACTCATGTATGGATTGATCGCAACGACAGCATGTCGAGTCCTGCTGGGATTCCTCATACTGGGGATCGTTACGGGCTGTTCGGGTAAAAAACTGTCGTCCGGTTCCGGAGACCAATCGTTCATTGCCGGGCCGAAGCCCGAAGCGCCGGCCGTGCAGGCGACGCCGGAACCGGTGCCGCCCCCGCCGCCGCCAATGGAAGAGGCGAAAGTCGAACCGCCGCCCCCACCGCCACCACCGCCGCCGGTCGAAGAACCGAAAGTCGAACCGCCTCCGCCCCCGCCGCCCTCCCCGCCGGTCGAGGAGGCCCGCGTGGCAGAACCGCCTGTGGCCCAGCCGGTTCCTGCTCCAACTCCGGAACCGGTTCAGCCGGCCCCTGCTCCCGCTCCCGAACCACCTGCGGCGCCGGAGCCGCCCATAGTCGCCCAGGCGCCCGCGGCGCTGCCGGTGGAACCGCCTCCCCCTCCGGCTCCCTCTCCCTCGCTGGAGGACATCTATTTCGACTATGACCAATCGGTCTTGCGCGCCGACGCGCGGACGACGTTGGAAGAGAACGCCAAGGTCCTGCGGGCCAACGATGGACAGAAAATCGTCATCGAAGGCCATTGCGACGAGCGCGGCACGCTGGCTTATAATCTGATCCTTGGCGAGCGCCGGGCCCAATCGGTCAAACGTTACCTGGAAAATCTCGGCGTGCCCGGTTCGCAGATGCAGATCATCAGTTACGGCAAAGAGCGGCCCTTCTGCACCGACCACAGCGAAGCCTGCTGGCAGTCCAACCGCCGGGCCCATTTTGTCGCCCGATAACCGAACAGGGCGGCCCTTTTCCATTTAAGGGCCGCCCTTCAGTTCTCTGTCCCCCGCCAGCATATCGCACGCCTACCTGGCCTGCCTGTTGCTTGTCCAACGGGCATGGGCATGCGTTTCTTTCGTCTCTTGGTGTTGTTGCTCGCCTGCTGCCTGGGTGACCCCATCCCCGCTTCAGCCGACAACAGGCTGGCCGCCACCTGCGCCGCGGACATCGAAGTCTTCGTCAGAGAAGGCTGCCCCCACTGTACCCGAGCCAAATCCTTTCTGGAGCAACTGAAACAGGAACGGCCGTCCCTTCAGATTGTCATCCGCGACGTTGGGCGATCGCCGGAGGCGACGGAGCGATTGCACGTGCTGGCAGCTGCCCGGGGTATTCGGACACTCGGCGTGCCGGCCTTTCTGGTGGGAGGAGAACTCCTGATCGGCTACGACGAGGCTGGTACGACCGGCTCGCTGATCCGATCGCTGCTCGACCGAACTTCACGCGATCGCGACGACGAGCTGCCTCCCGATGCCTGCCGATCCGAGATCGAGGAGCCTTGTCGCTCCTCGTCCGATCAAGCGAGCGATCCGGACACAGTGACGGTCTCGTTTTTCGGCCGTTTGAGCGCGCGGGATCTCGGGCTCCCGCTCTTCACCCTGGTCCTCGGCCTCTTGGACGGGTTCAATCCCTGCGCCATGTGGGTCCTGCTGTTTCTCCTGTCCCTGTTGGTGAACTTGCGAGACCGGAAGAAAATGGCTCTGATCGCCGGGACGTTCGTCCTGGTCAGCGGTCTGGTGTATTTCGCGTTCATGGCGGCCTGGCTCAACCTGTTCCGGTTCGTCGGCTATTCGCGCGTCACGGAAATCCTGCTTGGCGGAGTGGCCCTGCTGATCGGCGCCCTCAACCTACACGATGCGTCTTCAACCGAAGGTGGGTGGTCGATCGGAATCCCGGAATCGGCCAAGCCGGACCTCTACGCCAGAACGAGACGGATTCTTCAGGCCGACAATATGGCCGGGGCGGTCGTCGGAGTCGTCCTGCTCGCCGTTCTGGTCAATGTCATCGAATTGCTTTGTACGGCGGGGTTGCCCGCCGCCTATACCAGAATCCTGACCTTACGCGACCTGACTTGGTGGCAGTACTACGGCTATCTCGCCCTCTATAACCTTGCCTATATCGCCGACGACAGTCTGATGGTCGCGATCGCCGTCGTGACGCTCAGCCGCCATAAGCTACAAGCTCGTCAAGGACGCCGGCTCAAGCTCCTGAGCGGAGCCGTCATGGCCGGCCTGGGCCTCATCCTGCTGTTGAAACCGGACTGGCTGCAATAACAACACCCTTTCCCACAGGCGGACCGACTCAATCGGTCGTTCCCTTCCGCTGTGGCTTTTGGCAACAACCGCTATCTCCCCGCTGGTCTGAAACGCAACATCGTGCCGGCCTCGCTGTTGTTCTAAGTGCTTGTTCGGCTTGCTGGGACTTCGCCTCAGGCCGGGCTCCTCTCTCTGGCACCTTGCATGCACACTCGCAAGAGCATTGCGTCCGGATTATCCAGGAGGGGTGTCTGATGGATACCGCCACACCGACCGCTCGCATCATTCTGGAGGCGATCGCGCGCCTGCCCGGTTGCCGCATGGAGGAGGTGCTGAGCCTGCATCCCGATCTCACGTGGAATCAGGTCTTTGCGGAAATCGATCGGCTGAGCCGGGAGGGCGCGCTGCTCGTCACGCTGAAGGGGCGAGGAGAATATGCCCTGTCGCTTCCACCTCACAAAGAAGCGGCGCAGTATCCACGGTGCGACATCGCCCTGGAGAGCGAAGCGGCCCGGACGCCGCTGGAGGGCGGGGAACCGCAGAGGAAGGTTGAAGCGGCTTAGCGGGAATGACGATGGAGGCCGCCGTTCACACCATTCACCGTTCGTATTGAGACGGAAAGGAGGGGAGCGCCATGGGAGAACTGACTCGCTGGGATCCGATCACCAGATGGAATCCCGTGAAAGAATTGGAGGAGATGGAAAAGCGGCTGGCTACCCTCTTCGGTCGCACGGCCGCGCGGAAAGAAGGCGAACGAGAGGAGGCCATGACGGTCGCCGAGTGGTCCCCGTTAGTGGACATCTCGGAGGACGACAAGGAATACCTCATCAAGGCCGAGCTGCCGGAGGTGAAGAAGGACCAGATCAAGCTGACCGTCCACAACGGCGTCATGACCATCTCCGGGGAACGGACCTATGAGAAAGAGGAAAAGGGCAAGAAATTCCATCGCGTGGAGCGCGCGTACGGGAGCTTTACCCGAAGCTTCACCGTCCCGGACGATGCCGACGCCGCCAAAATTTCCGCCGAGTCCAAGGACGGGGTGTTGTGGGTACACCTGCCGAAAACCGCGAAGCCCGCGTCCAAGAGCGTGGAGATCAAGGTGGGGTGATGAGTGTCCTCAACCCACGCCGGAGGAGGACCTCATTTTCCGATTGCCGTGCCGAGCGGGCGCCACTCGGCAGAACGGAGGCCGACCGTATGAAAGCCAAGACCGCCGCCGCAAGCGGACGACCAGCAAGACGAGACAGGGATGTCCGCGAATACGAGCACGATACCTACAAGACCAAGCGCAAGCTGAAGGAGCCCACCGCCTGCCCGCAATGCGGCGCGGTTTTCCATCGTGGCCGTTGGTCCTGGGGCCCCAAACCGGAGAACGCGCACGAAGCGTTGTGCCCGGCCTGCCAGCGGATCGAAGACAAGTATCCCAAAGGGCTGGTCACCTTGATGGGACCGTACCTGCCATCACACGAGCATGAACTGGTCGGACTCATCCGGAACGCGGAAGCCAGTGAAAAGGAAGAGCATCCGCTCTCGCGGATCATGGCGATCGAAAAAAAGAAGGACAAGGTGGTGATCTCGACCACGGACTCGCACCTGGCCCGCCGGATCGGGTCGGCCTTGAAGGACGCGCACCAGGGCGAGTTGGACGTGCACTACAACAAGGCCGAGGACTTTGTGAGAGTCCAATGGACTCGTTGACGGCTCCGCGGGACCAGGAGGGCATCCCTATGCTATGATGGCGCGCGGCGCCATAGGACCGCACCGCTTCTTGTCTCCCGTGCAAGCCGGGCTTCTCCTCCTGACGCTCGGCCTGTTCGGCGTGATAGTTTGGCTGGGGCTCCTCGGATTACCGGCAGCGATCGAATCGGTCGGAGCGGAGACCAGAATCCTGCCCGATGCCATGATCGAAGCGGACCGGGACACGGTGGACGAGTTGCTCGCGACCTTTCATCGGGCGGACGAAGCGGTGGTCCGGCGAGACCTGGACGGCGTGATGAGCCTCTACTCCAAGCGGTACAACTACCACGACCTCGCGAAGTCCGATGTGGAACAGATCTGGATGGCGCTCTTCAAGGACTATCGGGAGATCACCAGTAGCCATACATTTTCCGTGATTCGCGTCACAACCACGCCGGAAGGACTGCTCGCGGAGATCACCTGCACGGGGGCTTTGTGGGCCACCTCCGAGCGGGGGAACCTCCGCGTTCCCATCGACAGTTGGCATGAAGAAGTCCATCAACTCGTCAAAGAGGACGGAGCTTGGCGCATTCGCGGGAACGCCGGAGAAGCCCCGACGGTCCTGCCCTTCGGCACCGCACCCCATCCGTTGTTTTAGGACACAGGAGACCCATGCGTATCGTCATCGCCGTCGACTGGTCGGATCAAACGTTCAATGCCGTCCAGGTGGCCGGCCGGCTCTTCACGCCGGACGAACTCACGCTGATCCACGGCATCGACATGCGGCCGTTCGAGAGCCCGTTCACGCCGGTTCCGCTGGCGAAACAGGCGCACGAAGAGCTGCGACAGGCCCTCATCGATGCCGGCGAGAAATTGTTAGACCAGACCGCGGCCTTGGTCCCCTCCACGGTGAAGTCGGTTCGGCGCCTGTATCAATTCGGGAATCCCGCGGATGTCGTGCTCGAAACAGCCAAGTCCGCCAAGGCCGACCTGATCGTGCTCGGCAGCCGCGGTCGAGGCCGCATGGCTGAAGCCGTGCTGGGCAGCGTCTCCCACCGTGTGGTTCAGCACGCCTCCTGCTCCACCTTGATCGTCCGCGGCGATCCCGGCGCGGTGACGCATGCCGTCTTGGCCATCGAAGGGGTGGAGGATGCCGCCCGCCTGCGAGGCTGGCTCTCGACCAATCGCCTCGCCCGGTCGGTTTCCTGGTCGGTGATCAGCGTCGTGCCGACGCCCCATGTCGGCGATCCCACCCTCGCCTACGGGTATGCGGCCTGGACGGAGGAGATGGAACTCTACGCCCAGGGGCAGGTGCGCGAGACCGCGACCGCGCTCGGCGGCATCTATCACATCTCATCCACCCAGGTGCTGAAGGGCGATCCGGCGGATCAGATTGCCGAGGCCGCGAAGGACGCGCAGCTCGTCGTGATCGGCTCGCACGGCAGACGAGGCGTGGAGCGGTTTCTTCTCGGCAGCGTTTCGCATGCGGTGCTGCACCATGTCAGTTGTCCGGTGCTCGTCATTCGGTGATCTTGTCGAGTCGGTCTGAGCGGACGGCCGGCGTGTTTCTCAAGACCTTCATTCAAAACCCTCTTCCTCGCCAACACAATCACGGATGAGCCGCTTCGGATCAGATCAACCGGATGCCATTCCTTCGGTTGCGGGTGAGCCGTCGCCGGTGCTCTTGCGCGACGGCACCACAGCCACGCTCTACGTGGCGAACCAGGCCCACCAGACCGCCCTGCTCGACTTTTTTACGCGGCTTTCTCCCGCGGCGCGCCGGCGGCGGTTTTTCATGGAGTCGGCCCCGCCGGAGGAATTGGTTCGGGACATGTGCGACTCGTCGAACCAGGCGCGGCAGCTTACCTTCTTTGTCGCGCGACAAGGAGGAGACCGCCTGCACATCCTGGCGGTCGCCTCCTACGAAGCGAAGGACGAACGGACGGTGGAGGTGGCTTTCGCCGTGGACGACGAATTTCACGGCATGGGATTGGGGACGCTGCTGTTGGAACGGTTGGCCTTCGCCGCCCATGACGCCGGTTTCACGAGACTCTGGGCCGTGACCCAGCCGGACAATCTGGCCATGCGCGAGGTGTTTCGCGAATCGGGATTCGAGATGCGCGAGCGGTTCGACGGAGATGAAATGGAGGTCGAGCTTCAGTTCCGCCAACCGGGACCGGAAACGACGAAGATGGACCTGAGGGAACGGGTCGCCACGGTCGCATCGCTCAAACCCCTGTTTCATCCGCTGCACGTGGCGGTGATCGGCGCCTCGCGCGATCCCTCCCGCATCGGCGCCAAGTTGCTCGACGCCCTGCTCTCGGCGGGATTTCGCGGCGCGCTCCACCCGGTGAACCCGTCGGCTTCGTCCATCCGCGGGCTGACGTCCTACCCCTCCATCACGAAGGTGCCGGCGCGCGTGGATGTCGCGGTCATTGCCGTCCCGGCCGAAAAGGTGCTCCAGGTCGTGGACGAATGTGGAGCCGCCAAGGTGCGGACGCTGGTCGTCATCACGGCCGGGTTCGCCGAGGTGGGGGCGGACGGAGCGAGGCTCCAACAGATGCTCGCCCAGAAGGCACGCGACTACGGCATGAGGCTGGTCGGGCCTAACTGTTTCGGGGTGGTCAACACCGACGACTCGATCCGGCTGAACGCCACCTTCACCTCATCCTTTCCGCCCGCGGGACGGGTGGCCATGTCGTCCCAAAGCGGGGCGCTGGGGCTGGCCGTGCTAGCGGCGGCGCGCCGCCTGCAAGTCGGCATCTCCACCTTCGTGAGCGTCGGCAACAAGGCCGACGTGTCGGTCAACGACCTGCTGCAATATTGGGAAGAGGATCGGGCCTCGGACGTCATCCTCCTCTACGTCGAGTCGTTCGGGAATCCCAGGCGATTTTCCCGGATCGCGCGGCGCGTGAGTAGACAGAAACCGATCGTGACGGTGAAGGCCGGCCGAACCTCGTCAGGGCGCCGCGCGGCCAGCTCGCACACCGCGTCGCTGGCCGCGAGCGACAGGGCCGTCGATGCCCTGTTCCAGCAGACCGGCGTGATCCGCGCCGACACGTTGGATGAGATGTTCGCGCTCGCCTCGGGCCTCTCGAATCAACCGTTGCCGCCCGGCCGTCGCGTGGCAATCCTGACGAATGCCGGAGGACCGGGCATCCTCTGCGCCGACGCCTGCGAAGCCAATTGTCTGATCGTGCCGGAACTGTCACCGGCGACGAGAGAACGCTTGGCTGTCTTCACCCCGGCCGCAGCCTCGCTCAAGAACCCTGTGGATCTGATCGCCTCGGCGACCCCGGACCAGTACCGGCAGGCGATCGCCACGCTCATGGCATCCCCGGACATCGACGCGCTGATCATCCTCTATATCTCGGTCAGCCCATCGGACACGGCGCCGATCGCCGAGGGCATCCTCGAAGGCATCAGGCAGGCGCGGGAAACCGGCATCACGAGCAAGCCGGTGATGATCACCTGGATGGCGGAGGGCGATCTGGATCGGCGCTTTTCAACATCCAGCGAAGCGATCCCGACCTTCAACCTGCCCGAGACGCCCGGCCTGGTCTTGAGCAAAGCTGCGGGCTACGCCGAATGGCGGAGGGAGCCGGTCGGGCTGGTGCCGCTCCATCCCGATGCCGATCTTCAGCTTGCGAGAGGCATTTGTACCAGGGCGCTGCGACAAAAAGGATCCGGCTGGCTGAGCGCCGAAGACACCCGTTCCGTCCTGGCCGCGATGGGCCTCCCATTGCCTGCGGGCGGGGTTGCCAAATCGGACGAGGCGGCGATTGCCTTGGCCGAGCAGGTGGGGTTTCCGGTCGCCGCCAAGTTGGCCAGCCGTACGATCGTTCACAAGACCGAGGTCGGAGGCGTGCGCCTCTCGCTTCAGAATGCTGAGGACGTCCGCCAAGCCTATCGCGACATCCGCGAACAACTCCAGCGGCGCAATCAGCTCGAGGCGATGGAAGGGGTCGTCATCCAACCAATGCTTGCCGGGGGCGTCGAAGTGATGGTGGGGGCCACGCACGATCCCTCCTTCGGTCCATTGGTCGCCTTCGGCCTCGGCGGCATCCATGTGGAAATCTTGCAGGACGTGCAGTTCCGCGTGGCTCCGCTGACGGATCGCGACGCGCGCGCGATGGTGCGGGAAATCAGAGGCTTTCGCCTGCTGGAAGGCTATCGCGGCCATCCCCCCGCGGACATATCAGCGCTCGAAGCGCTGCTGCTGCGCATCTCCACGCTCGTGGAAGAAGTCGGTGAGATCAGCGAGCTCGACCTCAATCCGGTCTTCGCCCTGCCGCCCGGCCAAGGCTGCCGAATCGTGGATGCGAGAATTCGGGTGGGCGCAAACACGCTCCGGGTTGGATTATAGAAAACGCGCCAACGACGCCGCAGTAAACGACTCAGGCCGCACGGCGTTTGGTCATTCGTCCGCGTGAACGGGCTCTTGAGTCACGAAGCCGGCCACTGGTTGCTTGGGCATGTAATTTCAGCCCCAGCGCTCCAATCACCTTGAGGATCGTGTCGAATCCAGGGCTCCGGTCACCGGAAAGCGCCTTGTAGAGGCTTTCGCGAGACAGACCGGCATCCCGCGCCACCTGTGCCATGCCTTGAGCACGGGCAATATCACCCAGCGCCTTGGCGATCAACGTTGCATCGCCATCGGCTTCCTCCAGGCAGGCTTCCAGATAGGCCGCCATTTCCTCCGGAGTTCGAAGGTGCTCGGCGACATCGTAACGAGTGGTCTTGGTTCTGCCCATCATGCGCTCCTGTCTCTCCAATTCAGGACATTCCCGTTTCTCTCACCCTGTTTCTCTCACCCTTGCCAATGTCCTCAACTCAGGACATACTGTCGTCGTGAAGACCAGAAAGACCGTGACGGTTCGGACCGCTGACGAGCTTGGGCGTGCCCTGGGGTTGTCTCAGGCCGATACGGCCGAAATGGAATTTCGCTCCGAGCTTACCCTCGCGCTGGCCGAGATCATTCAAGCAGGACGGCTCACCCATGCCGAAATCGCCAGGCTCGCCGGAACTTCGAGAACCCGAGTGACCGGCATTGCCAATGGCAACACCCACGGCGTCTCGATCGACGTGCTCATCCGGGTGCTGGCCGCAACAGGTCATCGCGCTGAAGCTCGGGTGAAGAAGGCCGCCGCCTAGCCTGACTGAATCCTTATTACGACTCCCGGTATAGCTTCTCAGTTAATAGGTCATTCGGAAATGAAAGCAAAGAGAGTTTTCCTGCTTGGAGCTGGAGCCTCACATGGAGCACGGACACCGAGACCACCTTTAGGCACGACACTCCATCAATATCTGATTAGGTACCTTAAGGCTGCCTGGGATGAACTCAAGCAGCTAGAGGACGACGACGGTACGATTTCTTCATCCGTTCGAGATGAACTACAAAAGCATCTTGCTTCTACAACATCATTCGAAGTGCTTGCAGGTGCACTTCAAGATTCTGGAAATTTTCAGCTTTTGCAAAAACTTAACTTTTTAGCGGCTTGTGCCCTCGCTCCTCCTGTCAATGATGACCCTCGATATGATGATGCATTTATCGAAAAGCCTGATGTTTACGACAGGTTACTATCTCATGTCTTCGCAACTTGCGGATCCGCAAAAGATATCTCTTTCATCACACTCAATTATGACTGCCTTCTCGAACGGGCGATTTGTCGATATATGGAAGCAGTAGATGGAAGCGCAGGGCTAGGATGCCGATGTGCGTTGGTGAATTATATGCTACCGGGATACGGAGGCAAGGTTGAAGTACTAAAACCGCACGGATCGATCAATTGGATGCCGGATATCTTGATGGGTGACGGTACGCTTACAGAAAACCAGCCGGTTCCTCTTACGATGAGGATTAGGCATGATGGATCGCAAAGTTACAAGAGGATCGCTGTTGTAGACTCGCCAAAACATGGCGAGTCGGAAGATGTGTTGATAGCCTATTACGCCCCTCGGAAATGGTCTAAGGTTAATCTCGACACGCTTGAAATCGTCCGAGGAATCGCGTGCGAACGTATCTCACATGCGCAGGAAGTCACTGTAATCGGCGTGAAACTTCGCTCTGACCCGCTCGATGATCCTTTCCTAAGCCGAGTCCAGGTGTTACTGCAAGCAAAGGCACGGAAGTTTTCTGGATCGGTTACATATGTTTCTCCTTTACGCGATGATGCTCTGACTGCCCAGGCTTTTGATTTTTCCACTCAAGAGGTCACTTTTGAAGAATATGTGGAACTTTTGGAAAGATCTTGGGGCTCGAGTGGTCTATCGAAAGCATGACGGGTGAAGATTTCTTGTGTCTATCGAATCTACCCGGCTGCCCTCTTTCGGGCAGGCCTGGAGGCGCGAGCGGATGGGCCATGAGATTGTGTCTCGACGTAGGCATCGAGGAGCCGGCGAATCATGCGCTGGTACTGAGTATGGTGCCGCGCTGCTTCGGCCTTGAAGAACGCCACCGACTTCTTGCTCAAGGCCAACGTGACTTTGACGCCCTCCTCCCGAAAAGCCAAGTCGGCTGGAGAAGGAAGAAAATCCGGGATCACGCGAACTTCGCCTAGCGGCTCATCGGTGTATTTGATTTTCGTGCTCATAGATCGCCTTTCCTTTACGCCAGTAACCGGCTCCGATGATCCGAACAATCGAGGCTCTGTACACGAACCGCACAGTCAGTATGCCGCCATCGACTTCACCAAAGCAGTAGAACCGATCTTCTGACCGACTATGTGTGAGATCCTTCGCGATCACACGTCGAGGGTCGGCAAAGGCATACTGAGCGCGTTCGAATGAGACACCATGCTTCTTCTGGTTTTCGGCATTCTTGTCCGGGTCCCACTCAAACCGTGTCCTGTCCATCAGCCTCAACAAAGGCTAGCACGGAGCCATACATAATTCCATACTATAATATGGCCAGTTCCGTAATGTTCATGCCGGGCATTTCGAGCTGTTCAAGGAATTCATTACTGGCTCGCATCCCGATCTCATCCCCAATTTGAAAGAGGGCTGTTGTCGAGGGATTGGTCCGGTGCTTTGCGTCTCAGAACTGCTGCTGCGCCTCACCTATCATTCCCGTCCTGCCCGACTTCCGTCACGCCTCCTGCATGACACCTCAGGCAGTCGGCCATCCGCCTACGGCGATGCGCCCCTTTGCCTTGCTCCAGGAGTTGCCGGACCGGCTGATTGTCCCGCAGGCTGGGCTGGCCTCCTTCCGGCGAGATGATATGGCACACGCCGCAGGTCCGCGCGCCGGTCGCGCGAAAAATGAACTCGCCGTGCGGATTGTGCAGCGCGCCGATCGTGATGGGAGCCAGCACGCCCCGATGCTCGGTGTGACAGGCGAGGCAGGTTCCCTTCCGACGCAGGACCTCCGCATGGGCCGTAGCCACCTCCGGTGACGCAGTCCTGAAAAATTGCGTCTCGCCGTGGCAGGCGACACAGTTTCGGCTCACCGCGCCCTTGAATGGCTGGTGGCAATGGAGACAGGACCCGACATCCACGTGAGCCCGGCTCAGGTCCCCGGGCGCCCACCAGGTTTCCGGGGCGCGGTAGGACTCCCATCCAAGCCAGGCCAGGAACAAGAGGGTCCCGATGAAGACGCTCGGCATCACCGAGCCCGGCAACGGCACATAGCGCATCAGTGAGCCGTCTTCCTTACCATGAATCCTGCTTGAGCCGGTCCAACCATAGCGCGGCACCCTTGCCGATCAGTCGCTACCATCCTCCGAAGAAGAGCGCCCCGATGATGTGCAGAAGCGTCAGCGCGACAAACGGAATGGTGACGGGCGCGTGAACGAGCTGCCAGAAGCGAAAGGCTTCCTCCTGCGCCGCCCGTTCCCCCAATCGCTCCTCGATCTCTGCCTCGGAGAGGCCCTGTTCATGAAGCTCGCGCCATTGTTGATTCAACTGCCGCACCGCGAGGGAATGGAGCGTCTGGCCGACGATGCCGCTCACGGTCACGAGTGCCAGCGCGATCAACGCGAGCACCGGCACGAGGGCATGAAAATGCGCCCCGGCATGGACGAGGATCAGGACAGGTCCGAGTAGGCCGGCAATCATGTGGAATCCAAACCAGCGTTGAAGCCAGCCCCGCCTCGAGGCTTCCGGAGCATAGCGCTTCTTCAGGGGATAGATGAAGACGGGCAGAAGCACCAGCAGCCCCACCCAACCGAGGAGATGGCCGCGCCGGCTGTGGCCGAACTCCGTTTCCTCACCGAGGCTGAGCAGGAATTCAATACCGAATGCCGATCCGACAACGAAGGCGGCCGCCGTCGCCACCAGCCTGGCTCGCGATCCCAGCGAGTTCATGCGGCCCCTTCATCGGAAAGATCGGCAGCCTGCCGCGCCTTGGCCTCACAGGTCTCGGGAGAGGGTTGAGCCGGAGTAGCCTCCTCGTCCCACCGCTTCCACCTGGCTCCCAGGCTCTTGAGCAGACATTCGACCGTGTCGAGGATATCGCTCACCCGCCGGTCGGCGGGCCAACCGAAATGGGAACGGTCAAACACGGGAATCTGCACACAGACATCGGCTCGATAGTTCCGCTCCGGACTATAGACAATTCGATCCGCGGGTGGGTCCGGATATTCGCAGGGTTTCAGGACGTCAAGCGACTGGAAGAACACGCGGCAGATCCCGTGCAGGTCCCGGAGGATCTCGCGCTGTTCCTGATCGTCACTGTGCGGAAGATGACGAGGATCGTTAAAGGCTGCGTAGAGGTTCAGTTGGAATCCGATCTGCACCATATCGCCGGCGGCGTTTCGGACATAAAAGGGATCATGGTCGAAACAGACCTTCCGCGCAAGGATCATCCGGCGCAACGCCTCTTCCGATGGAAACGCCCCCGCGAGCGTGAGGGCCATCGTCATAGCATTACCCTCCGCGGTTGTCCCGTTCCACACGAAAGGCCAAATGACAGGCTGAGCAGGCTTGCAATACCGCGCTCAGCCGTGGAAGGATCTGGACGAGATCACGTGATGGAATAACGCGGGCCAACTCGTCGGCCGCCGCCTGATGCGCGACGGCTAGTTCCTGAAAGGCCAGCGGGTAGGTCTCCATGCGCTGCCGGACCAAGGCCATCCGCCGTTCGAAAAACATAGGATGGGCTTCCGCTCGCATCTGCGCCAGCCAGAAGTCACCCGCCGCCAGCGCATTGACGATGCCCTCCATCGTCTGCAGGTGCTGAACCATCGCCCCCTGATGCTCAGTCTGCGCTGCGGGTGATAGGCGGATGGCTTGCCTGGTATCGGGGATCACCGGCAGGGATTCGGCTGCTTCGCCACGCTCGTACTGCCTGATGTCCTTGAGTCCGTCACCGCAACCGCCGATCATGAAGCCCGGCCGCAGAGCAAACAGCACGACCGGTGACTGCCTCCCGGGCGTCAGGCCCGGATGGGCGGCTGCTAGTCCATTGCCTGCACGCTCCTTTCCTGTCTTCCGGATCCTTCCGGTCCCCTCGCCGGTCGCCTCGTCAACGATCATGGCCGCTCGCTCGGGAGCCTGCCGCCGGGATGGCATCGAAAACAGTCGGCAAATCTCCCGGCATGCGCGCCCTTCCCTTTGGCCACGAGCACCCGCACCAGTTCGTTGTCCAGCACAGGCCAGGCCGACGAGGATCGGCCGGCGGCATGACAATCGCGGCAAGAGGTGGCACCGGTCACGCGGAAGACCAAATTGCCATGGGGATTGAACGGAGGCTCGGCCGAGTCCTGACCTCCCATTCCTTCGCCGACCTTCTGCCCGTCGCTGACGGGTGCGCCGATAACCGGCGCCGGCAATCCCAACGCGCCGCTCATGCCGGCCATCCCGACGAAGCCGAATGCAAGGGTGAGGAACAGCGCCGGTCTCCTCATTCCACTCCCTCGTCCCATCGCCATCAGGCTCCCTCGCAACAGGCGTGATAGCGCTCTTCCGGCAGATCCTTCATCGCCTGGAAGATGTCGGCCCGCTCCTCCATGCTCATGATCTGATCGATGGCCGGATAAAGAATCCGCTCTTCTTTCATATTGTGCGAGGCCAACAGCTCGACCAGTTGACGCTCTTCCTCCTCCGTGCCGATATTGCCCGCCTGGACCTTCTCGTGAATGGCGTGCAACAGGTCTGCGATCCGCCGATGCTCCAGCCGCATGACTTGCGTCGGGCCTCCGCCCGTCATGCCGCTCTTCCGTTCCCACAGGGGAAACAACAGCTCCTCTTCCCAGATGATATGCCGCTTAAGGCCGGTCAGAACCCGTTTGAACGAGTCCTTAGCCGCCTGAACATGTGTCTGCTTCAGGCTGCGATACTGTTCCAGCGCCCGGTCGAGTTCCTGATGGTCGTGCTGAAACACAGACACGATGGTCTGTTCGGTCATTGCTCACTCCTTCCTCGGGGTTCGCGATAGATCCGATGGCGAACTCGGACGGCACGTCACGCCGGCCTCGCGCGACAGGTTCGCCCCTGATGCCGATCGCCTATCCACGGCGGTCGTCAACGGTCGGAGCGTCCGAGGCCACTGGACCGGTCTGAGAGATGGACAGAAACGGCGCAAACGTCCTGATATACGCAATGACATCCATCATCTCGGTGTCGTTCAAACGCCCCCTCCATCCATGCATCGGACTGAACAGCACGCCGTTGGAAATCGCGATGAGCAGCTCGAAGTCGGTCTTGGCCCTGGACTTGGCCGACTGAAAATTGGCAGGCGGCACGACCAGATCGGTCGCGTCCGGCCCAAGGCCATCTCCCGAAGCCCCGTGGCAGCGAAGACAATGTTTTTCGTACACGGCCTGCCCGTTCTTTGGATTGCCCCGTACCTCCTGCGCCAGCAGCCAGGAACCGGTGAAGACCATGAGCACGACTCCGAGGACGACCATGCGGTGTTTCTTCATGGACACACTCCTTCCCGAAAGAGCGGCAATGACAGCTCGTTGAGCATCACGGCGGGCAACATTCACCGCCCGGAGCGGCGGTTTCCTGTCCGGCATCCGATCCCATGCTTCCGCGCGCCCCTCTGTGGCCCATCCCCTCCGGCTGACCTCCGCCACGGCGCGGCCCGTGGCCGCCGGAAAACGTTCGTTCATACTGAATGAGGCTCCAGATCTCCTCGTCGGTCAGCGCACCACCGAACGGAATCATGCCGGTGCCGGGCGATCCGTTCTTAATGACCCAGAAGATCTCCCCCTCGCTGCGGTGCCGCCAGAACCCCCGATGATGGAAATTGCGCGGAGGCGGATTGAGCGTCGCCCCTGCCGGACCATCTCCCCGCCCGGACAGTCCATGACAGGTGAAGCAAGTGCCCTTGCCCTCATACAGAGCCTTGCCCCTCTCGACCGCCTCGGCCGAGTCGGGAAGCGGGCTCGTAAGCGCGCGAGCCTCAGCGAGCTTGTCCGCCGGCACACGCGGGCCCATCATGCCTTCTATCCCTCGCATTCCCTGCCCTTCCGCGGCCACAATCGGCAGGGCCATGCAGGCGGTCAATCCGATTGCAAGCCACAGGCCCTTCTTCATGCACAGACTCCCTTTCTATTGCGCGCGAGCACGGCTCGCGATCTCCCGTCTTCGCTACTCAAACGACACGCCGAGGCCGATCCAGGCCCGCAGGAGATCATGTCTGGTCACTGAATAGGCGACCTTGCCGTCCTTCTTGACCGGCAGATTGAGCAGGCGCTTTTCTTCCATGAGCTTCACCGCCTGATCGATCGTGGTATCGTCGGTCACGGCAATACGATCCTTTGCCATCACGTCTTCGGCCGTCAGCTTGTTCAGGTCCTTCCCGGCTTCCAGCGCCCGCAGGATGTCAAACTCGCTGACGAAGCCGATGAACTCACCCTTCTCGTCCACCACCGGCGCACCGGGAATGTGGTCCGTCAGCAGCTCCACCGCGACGGCGAGCGCGTTCTGCTTGCGATTGATGACCAAATCGTTGGTAGCATGGATCTGCCCCACCGTCTTGAATCCCCCGACCGGCACACCTGGCCTGATTTCCGTAGGCATAGCGTCCTCCATCCCAACCTTTGGTTGAACCGGCGGCTTTTCTTCGTCGTATCGAAGCTGACGCCGCCGGAGAAACACCTCAGATGACTCTTGTTTCTTCTCTACACCACCTTTGGTTGAACGGCCGCCCTTTCGATGGCTCTTGGCGGCCGGAGAAAACCCAGCAGTGATCCTGCTTCTTCTATGAGATCACACTCTTGCCAGGACCATGCCATTAGCAAGGTTCCAATGCGAGCCAGAAATCGTGAAGGATCGAAAGGTTGAGTGTGCGAGGAGTGAATGGCTTAGGGAGGGTCTTGGCGAGAAAATCCACAGGCCGGGCCGGAGGTCTGGTGCAAAATGCGACGGGCGATGACGCACACGTGGCCTTTCCGCCTTGCCTGCGCGTTCGTGGCATGAACGCGCTGCGCCACGCCGTTCGTGGCAGGACACCGCTCCCATCAGGAAACCGTCAGAAGGCGACGCTGCGGTCGCGCTCGGCCACGGCCCTAATATAGTCCGGCATGCCCTTGATCGTGGCGCCGGAGACCAAGTCTCCCGGTCCGATCTGCCTAGCCACCGCACAGGCGCCGCAGACCCAGATCGGCACGTCGGCCGCTTGAATCGCGGCCAGGAGATCCTTTACGGGCGTCAGATTCACCCCAGTCACGTGATCGGCTGTGCCCTTGCGACCGAGCGTAACCGCTTCATTCCAGAGCCAGAGGATCACGTCGTGTCCCTGCTCCTTTGCGGTTTTGGCCGCCATGAAGGGCAGGGTCGCCATCGTAGGATCGTCGGTGCCGCGGCTGCCGGAAACAATGAACGTCGCCATATCATGATCCCCCTTCTTCGCTGGCATAGGTCAGTGGTGATTCCGCGACCCTGCCGGTCGCAGAGCCGAGCCGCAATATGGATTCCAGATGTTTCAGACTGGGAGGCGCTCCGAGGACGATCAAGCGATCGCCTTCGCCAAGACGAACCGTCGCACCGGGATTGAACTCCATGTGCCCGGACTTCCGCTTCACGGCGACGATGATCAACCCTCGATCATGGTTGAGCCCGCAGTCGTGAGGAGCCTTGCCGTCCAACGGCGAACCCTGTTCGATGGCAAACTCTTCGATCTGCAAATCGAGGTGTTCGCTTTGCGTCGCCAATTCCAGAAAATCAAGCACCGCCGGCCGGATGAGCGCCTGCGCGATCTCCATCCCGCCGCTGATATTGGGCGACGAGACCCGGTTCGCTCCGGCCCGTAGCAGCTTGCGCTCCGATCCTTCATCGCCGGCCCGCGCGACGATGTACAGATCCTTGTTCAGGCCTCGCGCCGTCAACACGATATAGAGATTTTCGAGATCGGAATTGACCACGGAGACCAGCCCCTTCGCGCGCTGGACCCCGGCCTGCGTCAGCACCTCATCCCTCGTCGCGTCGCCTTCCATCGCCACCGCCACCATGCCGTCCCGCTGCAATTGCGCGGCGATCTCCGGATTCTTTTCGATCACCACGAAGGGCAGCGCCTTGGAATTCAGTTCCTTGCCGATGCGCCGTCCCATCTGGCCCCCGCCGCAGATGATGTAATGATTCTTCAACGCCCGCATGCGTCCTCCCACTCGGTATTGCCCCAGCAGGACACGAAGTTCGCCTTCAATCGCCAGCCGCGCGAGGTTGCTCAGCACATAGAACAACGTGCCGACCCCGCTGATGATGAGCACCACGGTGAACCCGCGGCCGGCCCGGGATAATTCGTGCACCTCCCGGAATCCCACCGTCGTCACCGTCGTGACGGTCATGTAGAGGGCGTCGAAGGCCGACCAGCCTTCGATCGCCACATAGCCGGCCGTCCCGCTCGCGATGACGGCCAGCACGGACAGGAACGACAGGACCAGGTGCCGGAGAAGGCTCGATTGGGGCGCGGTCGCGATCATGATGAGCCGACACGTCAATCCAATGCGCGGAGCCAGGCCTGGATATCGGCGATCTCCTGAGGCTTGAGCGCCGTGCCCCAAGCCGGCATCGCGCCGCGCCCGTGCACCACTGTGTCCCAAAACCGCTCGTCCTCGCCTAGAATCGGATTGCCGGCAAGCTTGGGACCTGCGCCGCCGGCGGCCTTGGCGCCGTGGCAGGCTTGGCAATTGACCGCAAACAGGCCCGCCCCTCGCTTGGCGTTGCCGGGCAGGTGTTCGGCCATCATCTGACCGTCCTCTTCGAATCGAAAGGGAATCGCCTCGTGCTGTTCATCCGGCAGATGATCAGGGGCGGTCGCATGGTAGCGGCCTGCTAAATACTCCACGAGCAGTCCTGCCTCCTCTTCCGACAGCTCCGCGCCCCAATGCCGCATCTTGGCGACGGTCGCTTCCCAAGCCGGGCGAGCGAGGCGCTGCTGGACGATCAGATCCGTGCTATGGCAGACGGCGCAGCGAGCGATGAGGAGTCCTTCGGCCTGGCGCATCCCCGCCGTCGCGATGGAAGGGGCCTGCGCAAGACCGGCCCTCAGCCACGTGGACAGGACGAGCAGGCATCCGATGAACAGGGCGCCGATCGCGACCCACACGATCCGCTTCCGGCGCGGCCTCGCTAGGTTGTGATGGTCACCGTGACCCGATCCCATCCGTTCCACAAAAACCCTCCAGGATTCCACGGTGACCGTTCAGGCTGTACATGGCCCAGGCTATCGGTCGCGCGAGAGAGAAGAGTGGCGGTCCCGCCGGTTGTCGGTTCCCAGCGATAGTCCCAGCGCCGCCAAGCATAGAGCATGTCTTCACCCAGCAGCCGGGCTTGGTGCCAAGTCTTGCCCCCGTCCGACGAAACCTCTACTCGCGCGACGCGCCCTTCTCCGGTCCAGGCCACGCCCTCGACGAGGACCGGGCCGATTGGGAGCGACGCACCTTCCGATGGACTCACGATCAGGGATTTCACCACCATGGCTTCAACCGGGCGCATCTGCTCGTGCGGCACCGCGGCCCCCGGCTCGACCGGCTGGATCGGGTGTCGATAGGCCGTTTGCATGTAATAGCCCTCCGCCTCCCGCTCCTGAACCGTCAGCGCGGTGAGCCACTTGGTACAGGCATCGGCCATCCAGCCTGGCGCAATTAACCGCAACGGACCCCCGTGCAGCAACGGCAATGGCTCCCCGTTCATGCGGTACACCAGCAACGTGTCCGGATGCAGGGCTTTCGCCAAGGGGATGCTCCGGATGAAGAGCGGCGTCTTATCGGACACCGGCCGGTCGGCCCCTTCCAACTGCACATGCCGGACGCCTGCCCGTTGCACGCCCGCCCGTTGCAGCACATCGGTGAGGCGCACGCCGGTCCATTGCGCGTTTCCGACTGCTCCCCGTTCCCACTGGACTCCGGGGGCGCGCGGGTGATGGAAGGCCCGCCCGTTGCCGCTGCATTGCAGCACCGCCGTGATCGTGACCTCTTCGAACTGTTTCACATCGGCCAGGCTCAGAATCAGCGGTCGATCGACGAGACCAGCCACGGTCAAGCGCCAACGTGCCGGATCCACCGACTCGGCAGGAGGCGGACCAAAATGGCTGCGGACGAAGAAAGACTTCGTGGGCGTGATCCATTCCCGGAAGGAGGAGACCTGGGTTTCCGCGTCGTACGGCCGACTCACCCTCGTGCGAAGCCGGTCTTGGCCTGCCGGATTTCCACCGTCTCCGGTCTGCGCCTCCTCGGCCCAAGCCGGGCCGAGCAGATCTTGCGGCCGCACGGCTGCGGCCAGGGCGGCGGAGGCGGCCAGTTGCAACATCCGCCGCCGCGAGATGCGATGCATCGACATTGTCGCGCCTCCTCCGACGATCAGGGTTTGGCCAGCGAACGGATGTAGTGGATCAACTGCCACACTTCGTCATCCGACAGGTTACCGAAGGCCATCATCCCGGTCCCCGGCGATCCGTTCTTGATCACCCAGAACAGTTGCCCGTCGGAAAGGTGCTTCATCGTCTGGCCGCAGGTAAAGTTCCTGGGCGGCGGCTGAAAGGCCATGCCCATGACGCCCGCGCCGTCCCCCTTTCCCCCGTGGCAATTCATGCAGGCGAGCGGCTTCGCGGTTTCCTGGAACAGCAGCTTCCCGGCCTTCACGGCCTGCGGTGAGGCAGGCACCGGGTTCGTCATCGACAAAAACTGTTCCGGGGCTTTTTGCGTGTTGCGTGGCTGCGGACAGACGCCCAAGGCGCCATCGCCCGCCGGCGCTTGCGTGACCGCTTCCCCGCCCTTGAACGTTTCACGCAGGTAGGCGATGACATCGGCCACGCCCTGTTGTCCGATGGTGAGGCCCCAATAGGGCATCGTCGCCGCTTTCCCCACGCTCCGCCCTCCATAGTAGATCACGTTGTACAGATACTCCGTCGGCAGCTTGTCGAACGCCATGTTGGCATGAACCGCCGGCTTCGGATTCAACCCCGGCGCAGCCGGCCCGTCGCCTTTTCCCGCGGCCCCGTGACATTGCGCGCAATACTCCTTATAGATCACTTTCCCGCGGTCCACATTGGGATGGCCGAACGGTTCGCTGGTCCAGGGTTCATAATACGGAAAGTCGTCCCATCCTCTGGTCGCGATGAAGCCCGTGACGTAGCGCAGCCCCAACTCGCTCACGTCGCCGACAAATTCGCCGCTGTGCGGCACATAGTCCGGAGGATTGGAGTTGAACCGGTAGATCCAATCGGCCTTGAGCCGCCTCCCCGCGTTCGCCAGCGACGTGCTTTGCAACCCTCCGACGGTTTTGCCGCCCTCCTGAATCTGGTGACAGCCGATGCAGGCATGCTCTTTGAAAATGGCTTCGCCGAAGGCGGCCTCCTGCTTGCTGAACGTGGCCATGTCGATGGCGCCGGGCTTGATCTTGGGGTCCGTCAAATTGGTCTCAAGATACTCCGCCATCGCCTCCGCCTCGGCCTGAGGCAACGCCATGTGCGGTTGCCGAGCCTCCGGTTGATCCCACCGGTAGCCGGACGTATAGACCGGCGGCTCTTTTCCCGCCAGCCACCCGACCAGCCACTCGTGTTTGAATTTGCTGCCGACCCCGATGAGATCCGGCGCTTTTTTTTCCAGACGGGAGGCCGGCGCTCCCTCCAGACGATGGCAGCCAGCGCAGGTGGTCTTGAGCACCGACTCGATCCGGGACCGGTCGTCCGCCAGCAAGGATCTCGACGCCAGGCTTAATCCGATGACGAGCACCGCCACGCCCATGATCACCCAGGCGCGCATCCGCCGTCTTCCGGGCACTACGTCGTCCATCACACTCTCCCTCCGTTTTTGGATTCGGTTGCACTTCCGTTGCCTCTGTAGGCCAGGGCGACATCACGCTGCCGTGCGGTCTTTCGCGACCAGACTGATGTCCACCCTGGGCGGAACCACCAGAGATTGGTGCACCGTACAGGCATGGGCCACTCGTAAGAGTCGTTCTTCTTGCGAAGGATTCATCGAGGCCGGCACATGGATTCGCACCGCCACTTTCCCGACCCGATGCGGCTGTTCGGCCATCTCATATTCCACGTCCAACACCAGCCCTTCGGACTCAATATTGTGACGAGCGCAATACCGCGCGACGAAATAGGCGATACAGCCTGCAAGCGAGCCGATGAACAGCTCCACCGGGCTCATCCCCGCGTCCGTGCCGCCGTCTTCCCGCGGCTGGTCGGTCACGACCATGTGCGCATTGCTGTGAATATGGAACTTCGTGCCTCCGCGATAGCTGACCGTGAGATTCATACCGCCTCCTGTTCCCTCCGAGGCGCGCATTGTGCTGCATGGCCTTCCCCGCCTTCCGTCGTGCCGTTCACGCATGGCGCAAGGCGGACACTCGGTTGGGTCCGACACCATTACTTGCGATAGGTATGCCATGTCCCAAGGCTCCGTTCTCTGCCAAGGGCGGTTCGGCATGACGGATTTTTGAGGAGATACGCAGTCAGCCGCTACGGACTTGAAGACAAAGGCGACAGGCGGCCTGGTCTCCCTGTCGCCCTATGCCACAGAAGCCGGGATTCGTGCCTGGATAGGTGGGCATTAGAATTGATAGAGGCCGCCGATGGAAAAGATCGAATCCTGGAAGTCCCGGTCGATATTGGTCGACGTCCGCTGGGTCCGTTGAAAACTGGCCGTGAGGGCCGCTCGCGAGCTGAGGTGGTAGCGCAGCTCGGCCCAGCCCTGATGGGTCTGATCAAACCGGCCGACGTGAGGATCTCCGGCGATGCCGCTGGTGAAGTCCTTGCGGAGATGCAGATACATGAGGCTCAGCGTGAGCTTGGGCAGGAGGCGAAACTCCACGCCCGCCGAGAGCAGGTGGAGAACATAGGACACGTCGTCCTGGAATTGCGGTTCGTCGCGGCCCTCGGCCAAGCCTCGCTCGTAGAGATACCCCAGGGCCACGGTCGCCCAGGAGGCTGCCCGATAGCTGACCTGCGGCCCGGCCGCATAGAAGTGCGTGTCCCGCTCGGCGAACGCGTCGTTATAGAAGCGCAGCCCGAAACGGCCGATCAGCGTCGCCGTCCATCGCTCGGTCAGTCGATGCTCCACTTCCATCCGCCACCGGTGGGACGTCACTCGCTCCTCTTGAATGGCCCGTTGGCCGGATCGACGCTCGAAGTTGGGGCCCAAGAACAGATTCGGCACGTAGCGGTAGCGGAAGAGGAGCGAGGTTGAGTCGTTGAGCCACTGGCGGCCCTGGATGCGATACTCCCCGTGGTTGAAGATCGGTTTGTCCGTGAAGATGAAGCCGACGGCTTTCATGGACAACTCGTTGGCGCCCCACCGATTGGAGGAGGTACGCACCGCCTCCACCATCGGCTCCCAGACCACATCCTGCGGTTTCTCCAAGGGGACGATGGTCGGTTGCGTCGGATCTTCGCTGAGCGCGAGCCGCCGGGAAGCGGAAAATTGAAACGCGTCGGTCGTGTAACTGACCTTTTGGCCGGCGTTCAGCGACCACTCGGCCCGAGCCATGGGAGGCAGGATGGCATCGAGGACGAGGACCAGCGTGATGAGACGGCCAACGGCGCTCCATCGGCTTGTCGTTGGCATCATCGAAGCAGGCGACCAACTGGCAGGGAGCAACGGCGGGCGGTTCCGCGCGATTTACTTCACGGAAACCGCCCGTTCTCGGTCATGGCGTCACTTCCGGACGGCGATCCCGTGCGTATCGGCGGTTTCCTTGCCGTCCTTCATATTGCTGATCGCCGCCTGCCCCTTGTAATGGCCGACCTTGCCGCCGCCATCGACATGGATCACCCCGACGCCCGGGATCGTCCCCTTGGCATTGTTGACCGTCTTGTCGTTTCCGGTCAGCGGATTGGGACCGCGCAGGCCGACGAACACATACTGCCCGTCCGGCGAGGCGTCCATCAGATCCGGAGCCGGATCTGCGTTCGCCTCCGTCACGAGATTCACCGACCCAACGCTCAGGTTGGTCAGCGTGTCAATGATTTCGATGTCGTTGCCGGCGCGGTCGGCGCTCCAGAGGTACCGGCCCACGGCCGCCATGCCGTGCGAATCGGCAAATTTCTGGTCCCGCTGCGAGACGAGCTTGGCCGATACGGATTTGGGCAGCGACGACAGGTCCACCGCATAGACGTCGTAAGACAGGGGAGCGATCGGCCATCCCCCGCCCGAGTTGATGTAGAGAGTATCGCCGACCTGAATGCCGCCGCATCCGGCCGGATGAATCTGGTTGTTGTCCAACATGGTCACGACCGCCATCGGCGTGGCGGTCACATCGACGACCAACAGCCCGCCTCCGCGCAGCGTGATGAACGCAAACCGGCTGGAGGCCTCGGTGATCGGGCAGATCGGCGCGTTGTCCGGCCGCTCGCCGCTCTCGAACGCCGCCAGGTTCAGCACATCCTTCTCGGGATCAAACCTGAATGTGTGCGCGGGGTAGTCGGTCCAGATCCGGATGAACTTTTTCTCGGCAATGTTCGCGGCGATCGCCATCTTCTGGTTGGGAGTGGGCCAGGCCGCATGCACGTTCTTCCCCATCAACAGGCAGGCCTCCGGCTTGCGGGTCTTCGCGTCCATGAAGAGCACCTGCCCGCTCAAGAACGACAGGATCGCATGGTCCTGGTCGCGGTTGAAGAACAGCATGTGCGGGCGGCGAAGCGGTTTCTTGGTCGATTCCTCGCAGAATCTGTTGATCTCTCCGGAGAGGTCGATGGTCGAGGCGGGCTTGGCCGAAACGGGATTGCTCGCAAGCTGCGCGCCATCGTAGATGTACAGGTATCCGCCGCTTTCCTTGCCCGTATCGGACTGATCGGTCAGCCAGACTTCATACGCGTCCGCCGCAACAGGCCGGCCGAAGGCGGACCACAGCAAGATGCCTACTCCAAGCACAGCGGTGAGCCATGAAACGGGCATGCCCGGCAAGCGGGGTCTGTCGTGTCGCCTGGACTGCATGGCTGGCCTCCTTTCGTGAGGGATCAGGGGGAGAGTCGCATTAAATTCTCTGCAATGCCGGCGTTTCATCGATGGGCGGCGCCCTCAGTCGGACGGTCGCCCGAAGGACCGGACATAGAGCAGCACCTGCCAAGCCTCCTCTTCCGTCAGCACGAGCGGAATGAATGGTGCCATATCGGTGCCCGGACTTCCATTCCGGAGAATCCAGAACAATTCGCCGTCCGTTCTCGTCTTCTGCCACACCCTGTCGGTGAAATTCCTCGGCAGCTTCCCGCGCAGGCCCGGAATGTCGCCGAGTCCCGTGCCGTCCCTGCCGTGACAGGTCACGCAGAAGGCCTTTCCGTGGAACAGCGCCTTTCCCTTCTCGATGTTGTCCGCCGTGGCCGGAAACGGATTCACCCAGGTTCGCGCCTGCTCGATCTGATCGGGAGGAACCCGAGGCTTGAGCACATCTTCATCGGCAGACCAGACCGGCGGCCCGAATCCAATCAGCATCAGGGCGCAGCAGGCGAGGACCATGTGCCTGTCGCGGAAGAAGCGTCGTGAGCGGCTCACGTCATGCGGCTTTCATGATGGGGGTCGGAGGAGCCGCCTGAAGGCCGGCCCCTCCTCACGATCATCGGCCGATGACTCGATCGGCCGGCCGTGCTCCACAACCGATCGGCAGACCCTACTCCGAGTGGCCGGGGAACTTGTGCCCCAGCGACTGCGGGAACGTCACGGTTCCGTCGGGAAATTCCTGCCCGTGCTGCCACAGGTGATAGATGACGCCGTCGGTCTTCGAAGCCGCCTCGGCCACGGCCTTGGCCTTGTCCTCGGGCATGTCAAGCACCTGGACGCGGCCGGTCGCGATCTCGACTTTGTGGTCATGGAAGTAGCGATGCCATTGGATGGGGGGAAGCTTGCGGGACAGATCCTTGGCGACAAAGTATTCGATGCCGACCAGTTTGGCCTTGGGGTCGGTCGATTCGAAGAGGAGACATTGGAGGATCTGGTCGGAAATCCCCTTGCAATAGTGGTGGTAAGGCCCGCCCGGCGTGCCGTCCGGCATCATATGGGGCGCCTGCACGTGAATATCGTAACCTGCGGCCGGCGATGAGGCTTCCGCGCCCATGGCCGGCATCGCCAGCCCTCCCCATGCCAGCATCGCGAACACTCCGACCCATACATGACCCTGCTTGCCTGCTCTCATGACGGCCTCCTTAAGAGATGAGTGAAGGTGATGGTGCAGTCGCGAACGGCGGTGGAACGAGACCGTCCGCTTCGAGATGTGAGTCCTTCCGCGCAGAAAGGATTCACAAACAGCTTCACGCCTTCTTACGATTGTCGCTTGAGGCTCAACATATAGCTGGTCAGGTCGTTGAGTTGGGCCTCGGTCAGGGGAAACTTCGGCATGAACGAGCCGGGGGACACTGAGGCGGGATCGCGGAAATGCCGGAGGTGCCACTCCCGGTCCGGCCGCTCGTCTCCGACAAACGACAGATCCGGCGCCACCGCTGCGCCCTCCCCGTGAATGCGATGGCAGCCGCTGCACCCGAACTGCGCGTAGAGTTCTTTCCCGCGCGCGACCTCCGGATCGACATGGGGGACTGCGTAGAGATCCCGCAGCGAGATGCCGAGCAGCACGAAGACGACCGCCAGAAAGGCCGCCCCGGTCCCGAGCGCCATCGGCCGCCTGGTCGGGTTGCGGACCGGATTCCGGTCGATGAAGGGCCAGAGAAAGAGAATCAGCATGAACAGCGCCGGCAAGACCCAGGTGGCCAGCGGCTCCAGCGGACCGTGGACGTATTTCAACAGTTGGTAATAGAACAGGAAATACCACTCCGGCACCGGGACGAAGCTCGTGTCGGCGGGGTTGGCCTTGTCGGCCAGCGGGAACGGCACCATCGCCGCGAGGAGCGCCAGCACGGCAAAAACCCCCAGCATCACCACCGCGTCCATGAAGACCTGCCGGGGATAAAAGGTCTCGTGGCTGAGGGTGGCGCGCTCGTCCGTCCAGGGCCCGGCCGGGCCCACCCGGCGGAGAATGAACAGATGCAACATGATGCCGGCGATCAACAGCGAAGGCAGAAACAGGACATGGACGGCGAAAAACCTCGACAGGGTCAGGGCGCCCAACGTTTCCCCGCCGCGCAGGACCCGCACCAGCAGATCCCCGACGAGCGGCACGGTTCCCGCCATATTGATTCCCACCTGCGTGGCCCAGTAGGCGTTTTGGTCCCAGGGGAGCAGATAGCCGGTAAAGGCAAAGCCCATCGTGATGAGAAAGAGCACGACGCCTGCGATCCACATCATCTCGCGCGGCGGCTTGTAGGCGCCGTACAGGAACACTTGCAGCATGTGCAGGCCGATCGCAATGACCATGGCTGAGGCGCCCCAATGGTGCAGGCCTCGCACGAAGCCGCCGAACCACAGCTCTTGCTCGATGAACTGGACGCTGTCGTAGGCATGGTCCGGGGTGGGGGCATAATAGACGGCTAGGAACATGCCCGTCAGAGCCTGCGTGAGGAACAGAAACAGCGTCGCGGAGCCGAAGACGTAGATCCAACTCGCGCCGCCGGGAATGGGCTCGTCGAGCAGGGTTTTTTGGATGGGTTTCAGTTTGAGCCGGCTGTCGAGCCAGTTGTAGAGTCGGGAAGCCATTCGAGACTCAAAATGTGAAATGAGGAATGACGAATGAGAAATTGTTCACGCACGGGAAACTATTCAGTTCTACCCACTAAACATTCCACATTTCACATTCCTCTATAATTCCACTTTTTTCGGCAGTCCCGCTTTAAATTCTTTGTACATGACCAGCAGGCGCCCGTTTTCCACCTTGGACGGTAACTCGTCCAGCGGGCGGGGGGCTGGACCGCCCAGCACCGCTCCATCCATCGCAAAGACGCTGCCATGGCAGGGGCACTTGAAGTTCCGATCCGCGCCGTCCCAGTTGAAGCCGCATCCGAGATGGGTACAGATCGGTGAAAACACCGTGACCTGCCCGTCCTGACGTTTGACCGCCCAGACCCCCTTGTGAACCGCGGTGGTCCTCCACCCTTCCTTCACCGTCTGCTTGTAATCGAGCTGCGCCGGCTTGCCGATGGGCAGGTCATCGACTCCCCCGACATCCACCCAGGATTGGGCTCTCCGCTGAAAGGCCGGAGCAATCAGAAATCCGATCAAGGGCACGCCCAACCCGAGCGCAATGATGGAGGCGGCCGCGCCGGTAGCCCACTGGAAAAATCTGCGTCTCGTGCCGATCGGCGTGGAGAATCCGGACGTCTGATGGTCGGACGATTCCATGTTCATGGCCGCTCAGATGAAATGCGCAGGTCCCAGGGCTGGGGTCAACTAACTATGTACAATCAACGCCGCTCCAATGCAACCGGCGAATTTCGTCCCACCCTCTGATTGAAGCTGAGAGAAGCCGAGCCGTCGTATTCACGACCGACAACGGCCTCTCGCCTTCACCCGATCGTGCAGCGGCGTTAGGTTTTCGGCAACGAGCTATTCTCTGACAATGATGCCGCACGCGATGCGCGGACCGCCTGGCGCGTCTTTGGTGGGAGGGTCCGGCAGGTACCGGTCTTCAAGTTCGTGCACGATGAACGCACTCCCGTCCTTGTCGAAGAGCGACGTGAGGCCGGGAGAGATCGCAACCCGACTCGTGAGAGTGTACAGGGAGCCCTTTCGGTCCTGATCCACGAACAGGTTCGGAAGATCGCCCAGGTGATAGGGATGGTTCCCGAGTCCCGGACTGACGTTGGCGTCCGGATTCACCTGGGGATCAATGTTGCCGTCGAAATGCCCTTTGGCGGCGCTGAATGGATCACAGGCGCCGGTCTCGTGAATATGGATCGCATGGCGGCCTGGCGTGAGCTTGCTCTCCGGCGTCCCCTGGAGGCTCACCCTGATTCGGACCCGGCCCTCGTACTCCTCCTCCAGTCTGGCTTCTCCCGAAATCCCGGGACCGGTGATGGAAGCCTTGGCCTTCAATTCGTTCGCCAACTTGCCGGTGTGGGGATGGCTGCACCCAACCCACGTCAACGCCAGGCCGATACCGACCGAGATCTGCACAAGGTACGAGAAGGCTCTCGATCTCGCCATGTCATTTCCTCCTGATCTTCGATGGAATGCTTCGCTATGCCCGACGATCACCCGGTCCGTTCGAGCTTCCCCATGCCCATGGCGCTGAGGATGGCCTTCTCGTAGAACGGCTCGCTCACGCCTTTTTTCATCTTGTGGAGGAAGTATTTCTCCAGCCCGATCTTGGCCAGGTGCACCCATTTGCCCTTCTTGGCCCAGGTGACGTTGCGAGGCGCCATTTGCGGAAGCGCCACGAAGGCCATGCCGGTGTCGCCCATATCGGCAAGGCAGATCGCGTTCCAGGTCGCGGTCTCCCGCTTGGGATTGTTTTCGAGATCGGCCTTGATGTTGTGGACGGCCGCCGACACCATCGACTCGATCATGTAGCCGGTCTTGGGCGCCCCGGTGGGGACGGGCGTCTGCTCCACCGGCGGGATCGCGACACAGACCCCGACCGCATAGATGTTCTTGTATTTCGGATTGGCTTGGTAGGAATCGATATTGACGAACCCTTTGGGATTGCAGAGGCCGGCGGTGCCGGCGACCGCATCCACTCCCGTGAACGGCGGGATGAACATCGAGTAGCGGAACGGGACCTCCTGCCCGTCCTCCAACAGCACCTTTCCCGGCTGGACCTCTTTGATGGCGGTATTCGCCAGCGGTTTGATCGAGTGTTCCGCGAACTCGTCCTCCATCAAACGCCGGGATTTCCCCACCCCGGCCAATCCCATATGTCCGATGTAGGGTTCCGGCGTAACGAAATAGATCGGCACCTTGCGCCGAAGCTTCCGCTTCCGGAGATCCGCGTCGAGGATGAACGCCATTTCATAGGCGGGTCCGAAGCAGGAGGCGCCTTGCGCCGCCCCGACGACGACCGGACCGGGGTCCTTAAGGAAGGACTGATAGACTCCCCAGGCCTGTTCGGCATGGTCCACCGTGCAGACCGATTGGGTGTGGCCGCTGGGCCCCAACCCCGGCACCGCCGGAAAATTCAGCTTCGGACCGGTGGCGATGATGAGGTAGTCATAGGGCACATCGCCCTTCGCCGTCACGACCCGGTTCTGTTCCGGCTCGATCCGCTCCGCCGCCGCATGGATGAACTCGATGCCCTTCTTCTCCAGCACCGGCGCCAGCGGAAAACTGATGTCCTTCCGTTTTCGCCATCCGACCGCCACCCAGGGATTCGACGGGACGAAATGGAAATAATCGATATTGGAGATCACCGTGACCTGCTGCTGCTTGTCCAGCAGCAGCCGTGATTCATAGGCCGCCGGCAGCCCGCCGATCGACGCGCCCAGGATGACAATGCGTGCCATGGTTCCCCCCTTCGTCAGTACCCATCAATCATCAATCGTCAACCGTCACTCGGAGAGTCCGGAGTAGTCAGGCTGTTTACCGATTGACGAATGACCAGTGACGAATGACGGTATTTATTTTGGCTTCGTCGGGCAGGTATTGATCCCCAACAGGCTCCATGCCGGGCAGAAGCCGACCGCCCCGGTAATGAGCGCGATGGCTCCGACCGCATAACTGATCCACATGCCAGCCGGCGGAAGATCCGCAAGCGCGCCAAGCGCGATGAACGCCAACCCCAGCACCATTCGAATCGGCCGCTCGATTCCTCCTACGTTACAAGTCATGGCTATACCCCCTTTGCGCCAACCTTCGGTTGAGCCGGCGGGCGTCTGATCGCTGCCGCGGCACTGTGCCCGCGAGACCCAGCCGGTGGTGCATGCCCCGTTTGAGCAGCGCCCTGGATAAAGGATTCGCGCCACCCTTACTCCTCATTTCACCTTCTACCTTCCTACCGGGACGCGGCCAGCCGATAGAGTCCATGGCAGGTGGTGCAGCGTTTTGTGATGCTGGAAAGATCGCTGAGGATCTCGTCTCTGGACGCTCCCTGGGTCGCTCGTTCCGCCAGCCCGTCGAAGTCCTGGTGGACCGACATGCCCATCTGTTTGAACGGAAGCGGAAGCTTCGCCATCAGGACGGGATTCACGTCCGCCGCCATGTCCATTCCTGCGGTGCGGGCGGCCGTGGCGATCATGCGCGCGCCCTCCGCCGGGTCGCGCGCCCTGACTCCATCAAGGATGCCGTCCACGGCCTGGAGCAACTGCCGCATCTCGGCCAGGATCTGATCTCGTTCGGCCGGAGCCAGCAGCACCTCGGTACGGCCGTCGGTGGCCGACGCGGTCATCCCCCGCACAAACACCCATGCCAACAGGCCGACCCCCACGAGCCACAGCACAAGAGCCGCGACGCACAACCGGCTCAACGCAGCACCTCACTTCCTCAACGTCTCCACATAGGCGGCGACATCCGCGAGTTGCATCTCGGACAGTGGTCCTTTCCAGGCGGGCATCGCCGTGCCGGGACTGCCCTGCTCAATGACTCGGCGCAGATCGGCCCCGCTTTTCTTCCTGCTCGGCTGGCTCGTGAAGTCGGTCGCGGGAGGAATCAACGCCCGTCCGGTCGGCCCATCGCCTTTGCCTTGCGGCCCGTGACAGACCATACAGTGCTTGTCGAACAGCAGCTTGCCCTTTGCCGGATCGCCCGTTCCAGCCGCCTCAGCCAGGCCCGGCATCAGCAGCGCGATGACAACCAGCGCCGTCGTCCCCTTCATCGCCCTACCTTTCCTCACTTCAGTGTTTGCCCTCGCCCTTGTGCCCCTTGCCCTTGCCTTTGTCCTCCACATCGATCACGGCCCCGGAATCCGCATCGATGTGCACTTCCTTGATCATCTTGTCGTCCGTCACGATCTCGACTTCCCACACCGTCTTGTCATGTTTCTTTTCAAGTTCGGCCTCGATGACCTTGCCCGGCACCTTCTCGGAAGCAGTCTTCACGGCCTGATCGATCGTCACCTTGGCCGTCTCCGCCATTTCGACCTTGCTCTTATGCTTCTCTCCCTTCTTATCGGCGAGTGCTGTGCCGCCCAACACCAGCAAGAGGCCCGCCGCCATTGCCGCCGCCATCGCAATCTGTCTCATATGATTTCCTCCTTGTGTGTCGGAAGAGGACGAACACCTACACGATGGACTCCCGTTTTTCGCCCAGGCGTGACGAGTGCGATGATTGTGCCAATTGGGCGCCGCAGCGATCACCTCCCGAAGCGACCGTCAAGTGGTTGATTCTCAGTGCCTGAACATCAGAGTGCCGGCTGCCATTGCGGCCAAAGTCCCCAGCGAGATCTTGCCTTCTGGGGCGAGATGCCACAGACGACGTTAGCCCTCGGCGCACAGCACGCTTCGACTCGAAGGCCTTGATAACCTGCTGGTATAGGAGCAGACTGAATTGAAGTCCGAGGGAGTGAACGACTGGTCCAGACGGCGGTCACGATGTTCTTCGGCGGCAGGATCTGCGGTCACTGCGGCGTACCTCCCGATGTGACCCATCGGGCGTCCTATCTCAGGCTCTTGCCTGGTTGTCTCTACGCCGTCATCTGCGATCGGTGTCTGGCCTGGGCAAGGGAGAGCCCTGTTGAAGGAAGACCCCTCTCCGTATCATGAGCCGGGCAGAGCTCAAGCCGACGACGCACGTTCCCCTCTACAACACACGAGCCGCCATTGCGCCTATCGTGCGCCGCATAGAGCGATTCGCTTCATCCGGTGGTGATCATTGGAATCGTCCATCTCTTTCACCATGCACACAAGCGATGGCCCTAGCGCACCTCAAAGGATCATTTTACTTAGTGGCAGGATGGAAGGTGCCAGGTGGATCTGAACGTGCTCATCGTGGGCGGCGGCATCCACGGCGTGGGAATCCTGCATGACCTCGCCTCCCGCCGCATCGGGGGAGTTCACCTCGCTGAACGCGAACGGCTTGCCTCCGGCACATCAAGCCGAACGACCAAGCTCATGCACGGAGGTTTACGGTATCTCGCGCACCTGTCGCAATGGGGATTGGTCCGTGACGCGTTGAGGGAACGTGCGCTCCTCCTCAAGAATCTTCCTGAAGTCGTGCGTCCAATTCCGTTTGTCCTCCCTGTTTTTCGATCGGGCCGGCCCTCTTGGATGATTCGTCTTGGATTGCGCCTTTATGAGAGCTTGGCCACGACTGCCGATGACCTCCCTCGCGCGCGGCGACTTGGCCCTCACGAACTCGGTGAACTCGCGCCTTATCTCCATTCACACGTCCTTCAGCATGAGATAAGTACGGCATTCTTGTTCTATGAGGCTCAGATGCAGGACGATGTGATCGTCCGGCTTGCTGCGCGCGCCGCCGCTCGTCTCGGTGCCACCTATGCCGAAGAGACGTTCGTGGATCGCGTGGAGTGCGACGGCCAGGGGTTTCGTGTCCGGTTGGTCGATGCGCAGGGCGTGAACGAGGTCACCTGTCGCGTGCTCGTGAATGCCGCGGGAGCCTGGTGCAATGCGAATTTATTACGCTGGGGATTCCTTCCGCAGGTGACGTGCCTCCTCAACGTCGGCTCTCATCTCGTCCTCTCTCCCTCCGCCATCCCGGCGAACCCGGACCACTGTGCCGCCGCGGCCCTTCAACATGAGGATGGCCGCCTGGTCTTCTTCATCCCCTGGGCCGGACGATGGCTCCTCGGCACGACTGAATCCCAGCTTGAGGGGACGCCAGAGAAGTGGACCCACCCCCCAGGGGATCGTGAGTATCTGTTGAACATCGCGAAGCAGTATCTTGCCCTTGTTCACCCGGGCGAACAGGTGATCGAGGCCTTCTGCGGCATCAGGACCATTCCAATTGTGCGGCGGTCGGGACGCGCGAGCAGCAGAGTGACCTCCGGCTCATGGACTCAGGCTCCGTTCTCCTCACCGTTTTACGTTCGGAAGTGGAATCACGAGACAGCGAGCCTCTCGCGCAAGGCCGTGATCGATGAGTACCCCGGCCACAGGTTGGTTTCCATCTACGGTGGAAAATTCACGACCTACCGCGCACTCAGCGAAACAGTGGGAGACCGGATTGCGCAGTGGCTGGGGCAGGGTGGGGAGTGCGGCACCAAGGCCAGACAGGCTTGGTTTCTCGATGACCTCCAACCGGCTGAGGCGCACCTGTTTCGCTCGCAGGCCGAGTTGCGGCAAGGCCGGATCTCCGATTGGAATAGCGGGCGGGTTATTCGTCAACCGTCATTCGTCAATCGTGGGATCGCCTCCTCCGATTGACGGTTGACCATCGATGGATTTCGATAAGACGACGAAGCGGCGTCGGATCTAGCAAAGCTTGGTATGGGAACAAAGGCGAGAAGCATCACTGAAGGTGTCTCTCCGACGGCATCCATGAAGAGGGGCTTCGCCCGATGGGCCGCCGGCTCAAGGGAAGCTTAGTATGGCTTGCCGTTCAACCGAAGGTTGGTATAAAGGTGCGGCCATGAGTATCGCGAGGAAACTCAAAGCATATCTCGATCGCGAACACGTCCACTATGACGTCCTGCCTCACCCGGAAGCCTTTCGCGCGATTGAGATCGCCCGTGCGCTCCACGCCCCTGAGAAGGAACTGGCGAAGGTCGTGATAATGAAGGTGGACGCGAGATTTGTCATGACCGTGCTGCCGGCCGGTTGGCTCGTGGATCTCCACCGCCTCCGTGATGTCTTCCGGACCCATCACGTCCGATTAGCGACCGAGGAGGAGTTCAAAGATCTCTTCCCGGACTGCGAGTTGGGCGCCATGCCGCCGTTCGGAAACCTCTACGGGCTGGACGTATACGCTGATCGATCGCTCACAGAAGACGAACAGATCATCTTTCAGGCCGGCACCCATTCGGAAGCGATCCGCATGCGCTACATGGACTTCGCCTCACTGGTTTTTCCGGTCGTGGCGGAGTTCCATCAGTTACACTCAACGGTCCGGTGACCTACGGCGCCGCGTTTCCTCCGAGCGACGATTCGTCGCAGGCATACCCTCTGCGCGCCGTCCGTCATCGCCCGCCAGCCTCACGTGTGACCGGCCGCTTTCATCGGTTTGCTTCGAGAAGCTCTCCCGTTGCGGCATCCACGCTCATGTGGACCTCTTTTCCGTCCACAGAAAGCACATCCAGTTCCCACACGGCCATCTCTTGCGGTTTGTACTCAAGTTCGGCTCCCACCACGTTCCCCGGTACCTTTTCCGTGGCCGTTTTGATGGCCTGCTCAAGAGTCACCTTGGCTTGAGAAGCCAGTTTTGCTCTCTCCTTCTCTATGGGACCTCGTTCCTTTTCCGCAGCGGTGATGATACCCCGGAACCGTTGAGTGCTCCCTGAATGCTCCGCCTCCTTGCTGAAAACCGGCTCTCCGACGACCAATACTGCCCCTGCTAAGACCGTGATCCCTATTGCGTGAATCCTTATGGGTACTCCTTTGTTCATACCGGACCTCCTTCCCCATGTCAGCTTGTCGGCAGGTGACTTCCGGCTATCGGCAGCAGGGCGAACTGGTTTATCTCCATGCCATTCTTCAGCTTATGACCTGATCATCCCATTGTTCAATCGCCCGATCGGGTGAGCCGGTCGCAGGCTTCACGCGCAGAGGTCCGGCTCGCCATACCCCCGTCATTCCTCCTCACTCCTCACGGCTTGATATAACTCCACCCTTCTTCCTGAAGTTCCATCAATCGCACGATCGCCGGCACCGTCCGGTCCACCTGTTCGAGCAGGTCCTCTCGCGTGAGCCCCTGCGCTTTCATCGTGTTGGAACAGGCCGTCAACTCAACACCGTATTGCTGTTTCAACCGAGCCACCTCGCCGGCAAACCGGCTGCCCTTCTTCGCCAGCAACGACAGTCCCGGTCCATGCGCGACGACCTCGACCCTGAGAAAATCTGGGCCAAGAGCTTCATACAGGTTCGTGATGTTGTTAAGCAGTCCCTTCTGTATCTGCTCCTCGGCCGAATTGAGGTGGAACACGACGCGATGTCCCGAGTCCCTTGTCATCGGCATCTGAGCCTCCGTCACAGCCCCCTGAGAGAACAGGCCACCGACAATCGCCAGACCACCCGTCACTCGCCTCACAGTCTGGATAAGGCTCATCACCAAGCGCTCCTTTGCATCACGATTTCGGCGCGGCCAACGCGCCGGCCCGCGCGTCCTCCGCAGGGGTTTCGACCGCCGGCCGTTCGGCCAAGCGGTGCTGGCCCTTGTAAACCAGATAGTAGAGCACGGGAATGACGACGAGCGTCAACACGGTGGAGGCGCCCACCCCGAACAGCAACGAGACCGCCAGGCCCTGGAAGATCGGATCGAGCACGATGACGAAGGCGCCGACCATCAACGCGGCGGCGGTCAACAGGATCGGGCGCGTCCGGATCGCCCCCGCGCGGATCACCGCCTCGGCCAGCGACCGGCCCTCCTGTTCCTGAAGCTCGATGAAGTCCACGAGCAGGATCGAATTCCGCACGATGATCCCGGCCAGCGCGATGAAGCCGATCATGGAGGTCGCCGTGAAATAGGAGCCGGTGGCCCAATGGCCCGGCACGATGCCGATCAACGTGAGCGGGATCGGCGCCATGATGATCAGCGGCGTCACGAACGACTGGAATTGCCCCACGATCAGCAGATAGATCAGCAGCATGGCGACCGCGAACGCCAGCCCCATGTCGCGGAACGTTTCATAGGTGATGTGCCATTCGCCGTCCCATTTCACCGCCAGCCGTTGCTCGGACCAGGGGGCGGCCGCGTAGTACTGCTCGATCTCGTAGCCTTCGGCGGGACGGTAGTGCGCCAATTTCTCTCCCACTCCCAAGACACCGTAGACCGGGCTCTCCGCCTGTTCCGCGCCGGGTCCTCCGACATCGGCCACCACATAGACGACGGGCTTCTGATTTTTGTGGTAGATGGTTTTGTCCTCGACCGTCTCCTCCAGGCGCAAGAGCTCGGAGAGCGGCACCATCCCCCCGCCGGCCCGCCGGAGCGCGATCTCGCCGAAATGCTCCAGCCCGGTCCGTTCGGTCAGCGGCAGCCGCAACACGATCTGCACGGGGCTTTTCTCGTTCGGAATATGCACCAGGCCGATCTTGGCGCCCTCCATCGCCATGCGCAGCGTCTTCACGATGTCCTCCGACGGCACCCCGGCCAGCGCGGCCTTGGCCCGGTCCACCGTGAACACATACTTGACGAGATCCTGGCCGATCAGGTCATCCACATCCACGACGCCGGGGGTCGCCTCGAAGAGCGCCCGCAATTCCTTCGCGACCGCCCGCTGTCTCTCATAATCCGGGCCGTAGACTTCCGCCACCAACACCGACTGGACCGGAGGCCCCGGCGGCACCTCGACGATCTTCACGTTGGCCCCGAATTGGCGGCCGATCCGCTGGGCTTCGGGCCTCAACCGTTGCGCGATCTCATGGCTCTGGGCCGCCCGCTCGTCCTTCGACACGAGATTGATCTGGATATCCGCCTGGTGCGAGCCCTCCCGCAGGAAGTAATGCCGGACGAGCCCGTTGAAGTTGAACGGAGAGGCGGTCCCCACATAGGCCTGGTAGTCCCGCACCTCCGGCACCCGGCGGATGAACTGGGTCAAGGATTTGGCGACCCGCGCCGTTTCTTCCAAGGTCGTGCCTTCCGGCATGTCGATGACGAGTTGGAGTTCGCTCTTGTTGTCGAACGGCAACATCTTGACCGCCACATGGCGGGTATAGAACAGCGCGGATGATCCGAGCAGCAACACGACAATGCTCGCGAGCAGCGCGTAGGTGAGGAACGGCCGGCGGAGGAGCGGCGTGAAGAGGCGGTGATAGAAACGGTAGGTCCAGCCGCCCGTGTTCCCTTCGTGATCCAGGCCTGGCATGACGACCGTGGATCGGTAGCAGGCCTGGCAGAACCAGGGAATCACGACAAAGGCGACCAGCAGGGAAAAGAACATGGCGATGGAGGCGTTCACGGGAATGGGCCTCATATAGGGACCCATGAGGCCGGACACAAAGGCCATCGGCAACAGCGCCGCAATGACCGTGAAAGTGGCCAGGATGGTCGGGTTGCCGACCTCGTCCACGGCGTAGATCGCCGCCTCGCGGTGTGCACGGCGCCGGAGTTGCAAATGACGGTAGGTGTTCTCCACGACCACGATCGCGTCATCCACCAGAATGCCGATCGAGAAGATCAGCGCGAACAGGGTCACGCGGTTGATCGTGTAGCCGATCAACATCGAGGTGAACAGCGTGAGGGCCAGGGTCAACGGAATCGCGACTGAGACCACCAGCGCCGGCCGGGGTCCCAAGGCCAGCCCGAGAAACACGACCACGGCCACGACGGCGATGAGCAGATGCCACAGCAGCTCGTTGGCCTTCTCGTTCGCCGTCTCCCCATAGTCCCGCGTCACCGTCACCCGAACGTCCGCCGGAATGATCCGGCCATTCATTGCCTCGACGGTCCGGAGCACCTCGCGGGACACCTGCACGGCGTTGACGCCCCGCTGTTTGGCCACCGCGACGGTCACGGCAGGCAACTCGTGACTCGTTTCACGTTTCACGTTGAACGTTTCACGGGCGCTGGAAGCGCCAAGGCCGAACCACACATACTGGGTGACCTCTCCCGGCCCGTCGATCACATCGGCGACTTGGCGCAGATAGATCGGCCGGCCGTCACGCGCGCCGACGACGAGCGATTCGATGTCCTCGCGGGACCGAAGGAACCGGCCGGTTTCCAGGGCATATTCCCGGTTCTCGCTCTGGAATCGTCCTGACGGCAAGGCCAGGTTTTCCGCCCGGATCACCCCGGCCACCTCCAGCGGCGTGACCCCATAGGCCCTCATGCGGGCCTGGTCGATCTGCACCAGCACCTCGCGCGGCCGTCCGCCGACCAGAAATCCTCCGGACGTGCCCGGCACCTTCTTGACCTCTTCCAGCAGGTGTTCCGCCAACCGGCGCAGTTCGTCGTCGGCATAACGATCGCTCGATAGCGTGAACGTCACGATCGGGACGTCGTTGATGTCCCGCGGCTTGACCAGAAACGGTCCGGCCCCCGGCGGGAAGCTGTCCTGGTTGGACATCAGCTTGTCGTACAGGTCCACGAGGCTCTGTTCCATCGGCTCCCCGACATAGAAACGGACGATGATCAGCGCGCCGCCGGGCTTCGACATCGAATAGACGTACTCCACGCCCTTGATCTCGGAAATCTTCCGCTCGATCGGCTTGGTCAATTGCGCTTCGACGATCTGGGAGGAGGCGCCGGGAAACGGCAGGAACACGTCGGCCATCGGCACGATGATTTGCGGCTCTTCCTCGCGCGGAGTGAGGACGACCGCGAGCAGGCCCAACAGCAGCGACCCGAGTATGATGAGGGGGGTGAGTTTGCTCCCCAGGAAGAGCGAGGCCAGCCGCCCAGAGGGGCCGATACGAGAGGATTGCGTCATTGGTCTTTACGGAACGGGCGAAGCGACCGATTGGGCGATCTCCACGCGGGCTCCGTCGCTGCCTTGGCCGCCCTGGACCAACACAGACTCTCCCTGGTTGAGACCGGAGAGGACCTCGACGTGATCGCCCACCGCCCGGCCCAACTTGACCCACCGGAGATGCGCCAGCGAGTCGGACCCGACGACGTAGACGCCGGTGAGATCGCCCCGTTCGATCACCGATGTGCGAGGGACGACCAACGTCCGCCCGGATCCCTTGTCCAGTTGCATGCGCCCGAACATGCCGGCCTTCAATCCCGATGTGGGAGGCAACTCGACCTTCACGAGCACCGTATGGGTGGCCGGATCGCCGGTCGGGAGAATCTGGGCCACGGAGCCGGACAGCGATCGGCCTCCGAGCGCATCGATCGCCACGGAAACCCGATCGCCGCGCGAGAGGGATTTCAGGTCGCCCTCCGCCACCGTCGCTTCCAGGCGAAGCTGCCGAGGGTCTTCCAACCGCAACAGGGGCCGTCCCGGCGAAGCCAGCTCCCCGGCATGGATCAGTTTCTCCGTGACGAGGCCGTCGAACGGGGCCGTCACGACCGTGTAACTGACCCTGGTCCGCGCGGCCGTGCGATTGGCCTCCGCCACCTTGAACGTCCGCTCGGCGTTTTCCAATTCCTGTCTGGCCACCGAATCCTGGACGAAGAGATCCCGCATCCGTTTCAGGTGCGCCTTGGCATTGTCCGCTTCGGCTTCGGCGCGAGCCAACTCGGCGCGCAGGTCCCGGTCGTCCAACAGGACCAGCGTCTCCCCCTTCTTCACCGGCGACCCTTCCCGCACGCGCACCTCCTTGACCGCGGCCTGAATCTGGCTGGAGAGCGTGGCCTGCGTGACGGATGCCACCTGTCCCGTCACCTCCACCCGCAAGGGCACCGGGACGCTCTGCACCTCGATGACCGCGGCCTGGATCGATGGAAGCGCCGCGGAGGTCCCGGCCGGCTGCACCGGCTCGTCGCGCGGGCCGCATCCGGCGAGCCCACAGCAGAACACCGCCACGACGATCTTCCTGATCATCATCATCCGGCCCATTTGCTCATCATCATTCCCGGCGAACCCGCTTCCGAAGCGGACGTTATACGTCATGCGTCATCGGTCAATCGTTGAAAAAGACAGCGCCTGATGCTTCCCCCCCTCGGTCTCGATTGACGAATGACGATTGACGACTCTGCTCAGCCCTCCGGTATCGGCTAACTCCGCCCTTCGCCGCTCACGAGGGCCAATCTGGCCTGCCCCACCTTTAGATCGTAGAACGAGCGGAGCCGGTTCTGCTTGGCCTGATTGAGGACAAGTTCGGCGGTCAGGAGATCCAAGACCGGCGCGATCCCGGACTGATACCGGTTGCCGATGATGCGCAGGTTTTCCTCGGCCTGGGCCACGGCGCTTTCGCTCACGGCGATCCGCTCCTTCGCCGCCGCGACTCCGTAATAGGCCTCGACGACCTCCACTTCGATCTCGCGCCGCTTCGCCTCCAATTGCTCGCGCGCCTTTTCCTCCTGCGCCCGCGCCTTGCGGACATGCGCCGCGTCGCTGAGGCCGTTGAAGAGGTTCACGCTGAACATGCCGAAGGCTCCGTAGTTGCTCTGGCCGTTCGGGCCCAAGGGAAACGTGCTGTTGTTCTCGAAGCTGCCCTGAAGATTCAGATTGGGGAGATACGACGATTTGCTGAGCTTGGTGGTCATTTGCGCCTTGCGCAGCTCCGCCGCCATCATGCGATAGTCCGGTCTGGTGTCCAGCGCGCGCGCGATGACCGCCTCCAGCCTCTGATCCGCGACCGTCCCCTGGGACAGGCTGTCGGCCGTATCGACCGCTTCATTCAGCCCGATCGCGTGCTGCAAGGCGACCGCGGTGATGTGCAGCATTTGCTCCGCGCGAATGGACTCCTCCCGCAGACCCGCCAGGCGGACATCCGCCTGCAAGAGATCGGATTTCACCGTCGCCCCGCTTTTGTACCGCGCGGCGATCTGCCTGGCGTTGGCCTCCGCAATCTGCACCGCATCCGTGGCGACCTTTCGAACCGCCTTCGCGAGCGCCAGATCGTAATAGCCCCTGGTGACGGTGAAGAACACCCGTTGCCTGGCATGTTCATAGCCTTCGGTGGACGCTTGGTGCCCCAACTCGGCGATCTTGACGCCGAGTTGTTCGCGGCCGCCGTTATAGATGGGTTGGACGAGGTTCAAAGCCGACCGGTAGTTCTCGATCGAGCCGGGACGGTTGAGCGTATTGATGTCGAATCCCGCCTGGGTGAACCGGCCCTGATTGAGCTGAATGGCGAAAGATTGAGCCGGATTATTCGTGTTGGTCCAGGCTTCGATCGCGTCCAGCTTCGGCAGATAGGCGGCTTTCGCGATCTCCTGCTGGGCCTCCGCGGAGTGCAGCTCCTGCCGCGAAGCCCGCAGCACGGGGCTGTGCTGCGACGCCAGGTCGAGCGCCTCTTCCAATGTGACGGCGCGGGCGGCCTGTGCCGCGGCTTCCCCCGCGGGGAGGACGACCGCAATGTTCCATACAACGAGCGCACCGCCGAAACACAGGACCTGCGCAACTCTGCCTACGGACCAGCCCGTTGATGCCGCCGTTCGATGTCGGACCATGAGATCCCCCCTCCATACCAACCTTCGGTTGAGCTGGCCGCCCCTTTGATGGTTCTTGGCGGCCGGAGAAAACACCTCACGGGATTTCTCCCGCCTTTTCTCCATACCAACCTTCGGTTGAGCCGCGGGCCATACCAACCTTGGTTGAACCGCCCGCTCTTTATTGCTGTATCGAATATGATGCGGGCGGAGAAACCCCTTTAGCGTTTCTCTCGCCCTGGTTATGCTTCCATCGGATGGCTTCATTGACGCCCGCGGAGAAATCCCTTCAGCGAGTCTTTATTCCTCGAAACCAAGCTTCGCTAGAACCGGCGGCTCATCGGGCGAAGCCCGTCTTCATGGACGCCGCCGGAGAAACACCTCACGGGATTTCTCCCGTCTTTTCTCCATCCCAACCTTCGCTTGAACCGTCGGCTCTTTATCGTCTTTTCGTAACGGCGCCGGCGGAGAAGCACCTTGCACATTTCCCTTCCTCTGGTTTTCATACGCCGCCGGAGACCTGCCTGCCGCCGATTCCGCCGTGAACCACACCGTCGGTTAAACTCGGCGTCCCTTTACTCCTGAACACCCAGCTTTCGCAAGAGGGCCATCATCGGGCACCAGCCGGTGAAGGCCGATTGGATCAGGTTGGCCGCCACAAACGCGGCGAAGTAATTCCAGTAAAGATGCACCGTCGCTCCCAGCACAACCGCCGACAGCACGAATGCGCCGGCAATCAGACGCAACCATTCGTTCAGATTCATGGGCGTCACCTCCCTCCTCGCTACCACTTGGAGAGAGTGGCGCGTGGAAAGGATTCATGGCGTGCCGGCGCCCCGATGGCGTCAGGAGCCTCCAGCGCCCTCTGTCGCTCACATGGGAGGAAGTTGGCTCAGGATTTCCCGTTCCGCCTCAAGCCAATCGTCCAGCGCGGACCCCTCTCGATAGCCGCGTAGGGCATGGAGTTCGTACGCCCGTTTCTGGATCTGGGCGTGGAGGTCTTCGCAGGGTCGGACAGGATAGATGGCCACTCTCGTGGCCGGAGACGCTTCAGCCTCACTTGCCTGCATTTCGGCGGGAGCGGTCGGCTGTTGCCTCGGTTTTCTCTCCTTGCCTGCGCGGGATGCGGTCGGTTTGATGTCCATGATCAGGCCCTCCTTGTACTGGTCAACCCGGTTGTAGCCGGCAACCACCATGCCAGCGAGCTGCGACGGCGCCCTGCGGACCAACCATCCGTTGGAACAATGATTTTCGGCAGCAGTGCCCTCAAACCCGGATCAGAGTGTGAGGAGGCGGCATGAAGACTAACCCGCATTATTCACGAAGGCTTCTACCAACCGCGGATACGCTGCTGCGACGGGCGTGCTCGCCACTCAGTCGGTCAACATACTGTTGCAAGTATGCCTCCCTCCTTCGCGGCTGCGCTTGCCCGTCTCACGACGCGTCTGCGCGGTTTCGTCACGAAGCATCATGAATAATGCGGGCTAAGGCTACAGTCGAAAGGGCGGACTGGCGCGAGATGCCACAGCCTCTCATCGTCGGAAGGTACGAAGATGCGCCACGACCTCCATACCAAGCTTTGCTAGAACCGGCGGCTCATCGGGCGAAGCCCCTCTTCATTATCGCCGCCGGAGACACCCCTCCAGTGATTACTCTCTAACTTTCATGCGAAGTGGACTCTCCCGCCCGGTTGTTTTGATCCAGATAGCGACCGACGGCTTGATAGGCCATATGCAGGTACTGCGCCACCATCCGGTGCGTGTTGAAAAACGACCCGTTCAACGCAATCACGTGACGCATCATGTCGCGATACCGCTCCTGCTCCTGATAGAAACAGGGCAGCACCCGATGCTCCAACGCATCATAGAGCGCCTCCGCATGACAGGCATCCAGCCCGGGCTCCGGCTGCTCACAGATGTCGATCCGCTCCCCGATCGCCCAACCGGTCACCCCCTCCACATGCCCTTCGATCCACCATCCGTCCAGCACACTCAAGCTCGGCAGGCCGTTCACGGCCGCCTTCATCCCGCTGGTCCCCGACGCCTCCAGCGGCGGCACGGGTGTGTTGAGCCAGACGTCCGATCCCGCGCAGAGGAGCCTCGCCGTTTGCATATCGTAGTTCGGCAGGTACGTGATCGCCACTATGTCCCGAAGCCGCTCCTTCACCTCATGGACGCGCCAGATGATGGCCTTCCCCTCGTGATCGCGCGGGTGCGCCTTCCCGGCGAAGATGATTTGGAGGGGACCGGTCTGTTTGACGATGCCGACGAGCCGATCGAGATCGTGAAACAGCAGCAGGAAGCGCTTGTAGGCCGTGGCCCGGCGGGCAAAGCCGACCGTCAGGGCATCGCAATTCATGCCCGCGTTCGTGACGCGATTGACCGTATCGAGCAGCGCGCGTTTGGCTTCCTGATGGGCCTGCCATAGCTCATCGGTCGGAATGCCGACCGCGTAGCGCAGTGACAGAAAATCACGCCGCCAATCGGGAAGGTGCCGATCATAGAGCCGCTGAAAGGGCGGGGCGGCCCAGGTCGCGGCATGCACCCCATTCGTGATCGAATGGATCGGGTAGCCGGGAAACAGCCCGCGGGAGACTTCCCCGTGTTTCATCGCCACGCCGTTGATGTACCGCGCGCACCGGAGCGCCAATTCCGTCATGTTCAACGATGCGTTGTCCCAACATGCCGCGAGCAGAGCCCAGAAGCGCTCGCCCAACACCCGGCGGGCCAGATCGGCCGGAAACTGGTCGTGACCCGCGGGCACCGGCGTATGCGTCGTAAAGACGCAATGTTCGCGCACGGCTTCCAAAGCCGCCTTGCAGGACATCTGTGGCTGCGATCCCTCTGCCATCCGTTGTTCAAGCAGCCCGAGCACCAACAGGGCCGCGTGGCCCTCGTTGAGATGGTAGCGATACAGATCCCGGTAGCCCAGCGAGGCCAACATGCGGATCCCCCCGATGCCGAGGATCACCTCCTGGCAGAGACGGTAATAGGCGTCGCCGCCGTACAAGACATCGGTCAGACGCCGATCCTCAGCCGTGTTCTGCGGCAGGTCCGCGTCCAGGAAATAGACTGGCACGGCGGAGCCGGAGATTCCCCTGACCAGATGGCGCCAGGCCCGCAGATGGACGGTTCGACCTTCCACCTCGACGCAGGCCCTGGCCTCCAGCGCTTCCGCATAGTCCTCGACCGCCCAGGACACGGGCTCTTCCGTCTGATTTCCGGCCGCGTCCAGATGCTGGAAGAAATAGCCGCGCCGATGGAGCAGCGACACGGCGACCATGGGAATGTCGAGGTCGGCCGCGGAACGGATGGTGTCGCCCGCCAGCACGCCGAGCCCGCCGGCATAGGTAGGCATGCCGGCTTCGAGCCCGATCTCCATCGAAAAGTAGGCGACCAGCGGGTCTCGCGTCATGCTTGGACTTGTCGAACCTCGCGGGGCGGAGAGTCTTCTTTCATCTCTTTCATAATGGGCGGCGATCCGAACATCGCGCTCAGCTTCCCGATCCAGGCCCGGTCCGCAAAGATCACCAACGTGTCGTTGGCTTGCAATTCCAGGCTCGCGGGTGGAGCAAACGATTGGCCTTGGCGGATGACCAGGACCGCCAAGGCCTCGGATGGGAGGTCGAGGTCGGACAATCGCTCGCCGACCGCCTTGGAGGAGAGAGCAATCCTGAACTCCATCAGCGCGCCTGTGTCGGTCCGGACGGTCGGAATCTCCGGCATCCCGCCAGACGACTCGGTCGAGAGCGGGGCATCCACTTTGAGCCAGCGCGCGACCAGGGGAATCGAGGTGCCCTGTAACAGAACCGACGTCAGGACGATGAAAAAGACGACGTTGAAGATCATCGGGGCCTGTTCGATTCCGGCCACCAAGGGAAACGTGGCCAGAATGATCGGCACGGCTCCCCTGAGCCCGACCCAGGCCACCATGATTTTCTCCCGCAAGCTGATCCGGGCGAAGGACAGGGTGGTAAAGACCGCGATGGGACGGGCGCAGACCATCAAAAACAGCGCCAGGAGCAGACCGGCCGACGCGACGGGAACGAGCTGAGAGGGAAACACTTGGAGACCCAGCGTGAGAAACATCACGATCTGCATCAACCACGCGAGCCCGTCGTGAAACTGCATCACGCTGCGCTTGCGGCGGAACTGGCTCCTGCCCATGATCAGTCCCGCCATATAGACCGCCAAAAAGCCGTTGCCCCCCACCGTGGCGGTCGCGCTGTAGGCGAGCAGCACCAGCGAGAACGTCAGCACGAGGTACAACCCGTCATATTCGAGCTGGAGGCGATTCACCAGCCAGGCCATGGCCGTCCCCATCCCATAGCCGAGCCCGGCTCCGAGCGCCATCTGGAGAAAGAACCGGGGAATCAAGTCGACGACCGATGCCGTGGCCCCCGTCAGCAATCCGATCAGTCCCACGGTCAAGAAGACCGCCATGGGATCATTGCTCCCGGACTCCAACTCCAGCAGCGGCTTCAACTGCCCTCGAAGCCTGACATTTCGCGAGCGCAGGACCGCAAACACGGCGGCCGCATCGGTTGAGGACACGATCGATCCGATGAGCAACCCTTCCAGCCAGGAGACCTTGAGCACGGCCGTCGCATACCAGCCGACCAGGAGCGCCGTAATCCCGACCCCCAACGTGGAGAGGATCAGCCCCTTTCCCAGGACCTGGCGCACTCTTCGCCACTCGGTGTCCAACCCGCCCGCAAACAGAATGAACGCAAGCGCGACCACGCCGAGCGACTGGGCGAGCGGCGGATTGTCGAAATGGATCCCGCCGGGGCCGTCCGATCCGGCCAACATGCCGATGGCCAGGAACAGCAACAAGGACGGCACGCCGAAGCGCCAGGAAGCCTTGCTGGCGATCACGCTCAAGAAGAGCAGCGCCGAGGCGCCGAGCATCAGATATTCAATGGGGAAGGTCATTCCGCTCCAACCGCTCCCATTCGTTTCACGATCGCCCCCGGTGTCTCGGCTGCTTTCGGCTTACCGCCGCCCCCACGACCAACACCGGGCAGCCCGCTCTTCTGATGACGCCTTCGGCGACGCTGCCGAGCATCAACCGGGAGAGCCCGCGGCGCCCCGCCGTGCCCACGATGACCACGTCCGCTTCCCAGCGCGCAGCCTCTCCCAAGATCGTCTCGACGGGGAGCCCGGCGAGGCAGCGGCCCTCGACCGGCAGACCCTGGGCTTGAAGCATCGAGAGCCATCGGTTCAGTTCCTGCCGCCGTCGATCCTGCGACAAGACGTTTGTTCCCTTCTTCATGGCGAACGTCTGGTTCATGCCGCGCCGCTTCGCCCCCGGCCCGAAGGCGTGGACGAGCAACAGCGAGGCATCGAGCCGTTTGGCCAATCCCGCCGCATGACGCAACACGACCGGAGTCGAGCCGGAGAGATCGGTTCCGACCAAAAACTTGCGCAGCCGCACCCGGGCGGGATGCCGAAACGCATCCCCCGACACCATGGCGTGAACGGTGAGCACGGGGCAAGGCGCCTCCCGCACGACCGCTTCCGCCGTGCTGCCGAGTTGCAGCCGGTCCCACCCGACTTTCCCATGCGTGCCGAGGGCGATCAGCTCGGGCCGCATTTTCTCCGCCGCGTCCAGGATACAGGCCCAGGGAATGCCGCACAGGAGCCTGGTCTCCGTCTTGACGCCTGCATGCTGCGCGGCGCGGGCCAGACGGCCCAGTTCCAACATGGCTGCGGTCTTGATCGGCCCCAGGTACCGGCTGCCCAACCCGGATCCATGGGGCCCCGCGGCCACAGCCTTCATGACGTGGAGGATCACGAGCTTAGCATGAAACCGCGCGGCCAGTGAAACCGCGTGCGCGAAGGCCTTTCTCGCGGGCGCCTGAAAATCCGTGGCGAGGAGAATCGTCCTCGGCGCATGGTCGGGTCGAGCAGTCATGCTCTCTTATATCCCGAACGGCCCGGCGAAGGCGAAGATTCTGCAAGGGAGTTCGTGCTGGTCCGGAAAGGACGGTTCGTCACCGGCTCATTCAAGAACGGCGCGCAGCCATTCGCCGAGATAGTGGGTCGCGGCCACCACGAGGAGGGCGATCGCGCCATGTTCGGCGATGACTTTCCAAGGGACGATCTTCTGGGCTTTGGCCAGGCCATAGCTTAACAGCGTCAGCAGGCCCAATCCCCACACGACGCTCGCGACCACCGCCTGGTCCAGCGGCAGGAGGATCACCGGCAGGACGAAGCTCATCGCGATCACGAACTTCGCCGCAAAGGTCGCGATGGTGGCTTCCCAGATCTCCAACTCGCTCCCGTTGTTCTTGGATTCCTCGGCGAGATGGATGCCCATGGCGTCGGACAGGGCGTCTGCCACCGCGATCGTGACGATGCCGCCGATGACCGCCACGCGGGAGTGAGTCCCGGCATTCAGTCCGACCAGAAGGCCAAGCGTCGTGATGACCCCGGAGGTGAGGCCGAAACTGAGGCCCGTCTTGACCGATTGGCGCATGTCAACAGGCACCGGCCGGGCGAGCGTTGACGCAGCCGGCGGCCCAGTCGCCCAGGTCCTTCAACAAGATTTGCAGGGCCCGGTTTGCCGCCACCGCTCCGCCGTAGGCATCGTCGGTCGGCGCCGGCTCGCTCATCTCGAAGCGCCGGATCCCGACCACCTGATAGGAAGGCATCGCGATCAGTTGGGCGCGCAGGCTCACCAGGACCCGACTCGGGCGTTGCAGAAATTCCTGCACGAGCACGACCTGGTCCAGGTCGAGGCGGACATCGCCGCGCACGGACGTCGGCATCGCCATCACTGCCCGCCAGACGCCGGTCCGTTCGAGCGTCCGGACCAGCAGGGGCTGGAGCATCCGCGACGGCGCCTCGGCCCATTGATGGGCGGCGTAATAGCCGATTTCATAGGGACGCTGAACGTAGGCCATGTTCGGCGATTCGAACCCCGGTTGCGCCTGCGGCACGTTCACGACCAGGAGGCCGGCGCCGGGCTTGGCCGGCGGCGCGTCGGCTCCGTTCGATTGGGCGTCCAGCGTCAACACGAACGTGCGGACGGTTTCGCGGGTCTCGCGCGGGACCGAGAAGCACCCGGCCAGCACGCAACAGAGGCCGCCGGCCGCGAGCATGCGCGCCGCCAACCTCGACGCCCTCCATCCTTTCATCCCAGTCCCCGCCATCCTGTCTTCACTCTCCTGGCCCGCGCGGGCCCCGCCCCTTGCCGAACACGAGCGAGCTGGGTTCCCGCTCCAGTTGCCTGGCCACCTGCTGCAAGGTCGCGGTGAGCTGCCGCATCTCCGTGACGAGCTGGCCGGTCTCGACCAGCGTCTGCCTGGTGAACTGTTGCAGCTCCGGCTGGCTGTCCCGCACGACCGCCCCGACGGCCCGGCTCGTCTGCGCCAGTTCCTCCGTCATCGTTTGCAGCGCCGCCGCGCTCTTGTTGATGCGCTCGACCAACGACGGGATCTGCTTGTTGAGGGATTCGGTCATGGAGGCCAGGTTCTCCGCCGCCTGGGCGGCGCCCACGACCCCTCGGTCCAGCCGGTCGCTCCGGGCCGCGAGCGTATGGGTCATCTCCGCCAGATCCTTGAGCATCTGCTTGAGCACAGCGCGATTTTCGTCGTCCACCACCCGCGCCGCGTTCTGGCTCAACGTGGTGAGGCTCGTAACCAGTTGCGAGAGCCCCTGCTCGGACAGGAGCCGGGAAAGCGCCATGTCGAGCCGGCCGAACAGCGAGGGCGCGCTCTTGATCACCGGGTATTCCTGCTGGCCCTCCACGGTCAAGGGCGGGGCGTCTCGGCTTCCGCCGTTCAGGTTCAACGTCACCAAGCCGGTCAGGCCCTGCGTGACCAGGATGGCCACCGTGTCGGTCTTGACCGGCGTGCCGCTGACAAGGTCGAGGGTGATCCGCACCTCTTCCGGATTGTCCGGATTCAACACGATCTCCTTGACCCGCCCCACTTCCACTCCGCGATAGCGGACGATCGAATTCTCGCTCAGCCCCGACACGGACTCGTGCGTATAGACGTAATAGCGGTCGTACTGGCCTCGATAGTCCGACTTGCCCAGCCACAGCACGCCCGCCAGCGTGGCCACGCCGAGGGCGGCGATGAAGGACCCGACGACTATGTATTTGACTCGGGGTTCCATGCGTGTTTGGCGGCCGCTCCGCGTCCTCGAGGCCCATGAAAATACTGTTTGACGCCCGGCTCCTCGGATCGAGACAGCTCGGCCATCGTGCCGATGCCCAGCACGCGGCCGTCGCCGATGACCGCGACCCGGTCGGCGACCCGCCAGAGCAGGTCCAGATCGTGCGTGACCATGACCACCGTCAGGCCGAGCAGCGACTTCAAATTCAGGATCAGCTCGTCGATGCCGGCCGAGCTCATCGGATCGAGGCCGGAAGTCGGCTCGTCGAGAAACAGCAGCTCCGGGTCCATGGCGATCGCGCGGGCCAGGGCCCCGCGTTTGCGCATGCCGCCGCTCAGCTCGGCCGGATACTTCGGTCCGCTGTCCATCGGCAACCCGACCGCGGCGAGCTTCACGGCCACGATGTCGCGGATCAGCCGCTCGCTGAGCGACGTGAATTCCCGCAGCGGCACCGCCACATTGTCTTCGAGCGTCAGCGAGCTGAACAGGGCGCCCTGTTGAAACATGACCCCGAACCGTTGGTACAGGGCGGGGGCGCGGCCGGCCCGGTAGGTCGCGCTGTCCAGACCGAACAGCCGCACGGTTCCCGAGGTGGGCCGGTGCAGGCCGATGATCTCCCGCATCAGCACCGATTTCCCGCAGCCGCTGCCGCCGGCGATGGCAAAGATCTCCCCCGGCCTGACCGAGAGGCTCACGTCCCGGTGCACGACCGCGGTCCCGAACCTGGTGCTCACATGGCTCACCTCGATGATCGGACTCGCCGCAACGGCCGCCGAACTGTCAGCCTGGATCATGGTTCCAACCCCGCCCCGATGACTTACACATTCCACCAATTGAACAGGATGCTGCAAAAGGCGTCGAACACGATCACCAGGAAGATGCTCTGAACCACGCTCATCGTCGTGCGCCGGCCGACCTGGTCCACCCCGCCTTGAATCTGAAACCCCTGGTAGCAGCCCACCAGCGCGATGATCAGCGCGAAGAACGGCGCCTTGCCGATCCCGATCAGAAAATGCCGCAGCGCGACCGCTTCCTCGAACCGCGAGATGAATTCCGTAAAGCTGACGTTCAGCTCGCTCAGCGCGATCAGCATGCCCCCGAACACCCCGAGTGCGTCGGCATAGACCGTGAGCAGGGGCATCGCGATGATCAGGGCCAGCACGCGCGGCATCACAAGCAGGTCGATCGGCGACAATCCGAGCGTGCGGATCGCATCCAGCTCCTCCGTCACCCTCATCGTCCCGATCTCGGCGGCATAGGCCGAGCCGGACCGACCGGCCAGGAGAATCGCCACGATGATCGGCGCGATCTCGCGCAACAGCGAAATCCCGACCAGGTCCACGACGAAGATGTTCGCGCCGAACTGGCGCAGTTGCTCCGCCCCCTGATAGGCGATGACGACGCCCATCAGGAACGTCAGCAGCCCCGTGATCGGCAACGCATTGACCCCGTCCAGCTCCACGTTCCGGAAGACGGTCCGCCACCGGATGTGGCCAGGCGCCAAGGCCAGGCGTCCGCCGGCGCTCGCGCTTTCGCCGAGAAAAGCGAGGGCCTGCACGAGATTGAGGCCGGCCGTCCAGGCGCCCGCGCCCAGCCGTTCCAACGGACCCAAGCGGGCCGCCGGGAGTTCCTTGGTCACGGCCCAGGTCTGTCCGACCCGTTCGAGGAGCCGGCCGAATTCTTTGCGGACCCCCTGGACCGTGACGGCGTATCCCCGCCGTTGCAACTCGGCCATGGTCCGGTACATCAGGACCGCGCCGCCGGCATCCATCGCGGTCATGCCGCTGGTGTCCCACTTCAAATGCTTGACCGGAGGCCAGACACAGGCCTCGACGGCCGGTTCCAGATCGGCCAGTTGAGCGACCGTCCAGGCTCCGTCGCAATGGACGACCCCGTCCTGATCCACCCTGATCATCGGCGCCGCGTGCTGGTTCATCGACAGACCTTCCGTCGTGAGCCCAAGCCTACGCCGAAACGAGGGGCCGGAGCCAGTCATTTATGGTTAGCCAAATGGACGTACCGCTTCAGCGACTCACCGGCGCCGATCCGATCAGAACGCCAGATAGAGCCCCACGCCGAATGTTTCAATCTTTTGATTGAAGAATTGCCCGTAGGGATTGAAGCCCCGATAATAGTTGAACAACAGGCGAAACCGGCGCGTCCCCGTCTCCCGCGACCATTCGATGCCGGCGACGGCGTTGGTGTTGACGTTCCAGGCCAGTTCCTCGAACGATTTGAAGTCCGCTCCCAACACCGGCGTCACCCGCAGCGCCCCGACGGTTTCGCCAAACAGCAGCGAGCGCATGGTGGGACCGCGGAGTTCAACGCCCCACTGTGCCTTGCCCCGTTCCAGATCCGGAGTCCGGTGCAGGAGATAGCCGCCGCCCGCATAGATCCGCCCCCAGCCGCCCGGCGCGTCGAGCGACAACAGCGCTTCGGCCTCTTCAAAACTCAGGTTCACCCGGTTGAGTCCCGGATTGCCGAGGAGAAACTCGTCACCGAGATGGCTGCTCTGATGGTACAAGCGCGCGCGCAGCGAGACCAGCCCGCTCCGCCAGCTCACCGGAATGCCGACCACGAAGTCGGTATTGAGCAGATCCGAGGACGGCGCATCCAGATTGAACTGCGAAAAGACCCCGGCCAAAATCCCGACTTGCCAGCCGTTGCAGCCCCGGCGCTTCGAATACAACCCAAAATTTTCCCCGAACCCGACCGATCCGATGTTGGCCGAGGTATTGGCCTGTCTCACGCGAACCGCCTGGTAGGTCGCGAAGAATTGCGGCTGTTTGGGGTCGGCGAACAGGGGCCGGAATACATCGTCGCTCGGGAAGGGCACCCCTTTGGAGCGGGCTTCCGTTGCCTCGTCGCCGGCGGCCCCCGATTCGTAGCGGCAATCGACGGCAGGTCTCTCTTCCTTGTCCCCGCTCCCATCGGGCCCCGGGCCGGCGGCCAGGACTAGGCCGGACCAACAGACCACTGTGACTGCCGCAACCGTGGTCCAGAGCCATCGTCGGGCGCCCGATCCTGTAGCGGCCATGTCCGCCTATCCCCCGTTCATGCAAACTGTTTCCGGAACCGCCACGTCCCAATTCCGAACAATGTGCCGCCAAGCGCCGTCATGGCCAGCACCGGCTGCCACAGAATCTGCAGGCCTGCGCCCTTCAGCAGAATGCCGTGGGTGATTTCGATGAAGTACCGGAGCGGCGACAGGGCCATCAGATTGCGCACCCAGGCGGGCATCGCCTCCAAGGGCGTCGTGATCCCCGACAGGAGCAGCATCGGAGCGACGACCAAGAGCGTCATCATCCCCACCTGCGCCTGGTTGCGCGTGACCGTCGCCGCGAACAACCCCATGCCGGCCGTGCTGAACACGAACAGCACCGTGAGCGCAAAGAACAGCGGCACGCTGCCTTTGACCGGCACCCCGAACACCGGTCGCATGACGCCGAACAGCGCCACCGCCACCGCGCAGAGGATCACCGCTGTCATCGCGAGCACCTTCGACAGCATGATCTGCATCGGGGTGAGCGGCGAGACCATCAACTGTTCCACCGTGCCGCGCTCTTTCTCGCGCACCAGCGCCGCCGCCGGCAGCAGCATTGCGAAGATCGTAATCATGCGGAGCAGGTGGGAGATGGATTCGAACCAGGTTTCATTCTGGTCCTGGTTGTACCAGACGCGATGGTCGCTCGCGATGACCGGGAGGTTCGGCTCGGAGCCGTCCGGCGCGCCAATGCGCGCCAGCGCCGCCTCCTGGCCGTACTGCCCGACGATGCGAGCCGCGTACCCGGCGGCCGAGAGCCCCTGCGGCGAATTGGTCGTATCCACCAACAGTTGCAGGGCGACGGGCTCTCCGGCCAGCAGGGATTCCTGAAACCGGGCGGGGATGTCCAGCAGGACCATCGACCGGCCCCGGTCGAGCCGCTGGAATCCTTCGTCCGGATTGGCAATCTCGCCGTCGAACCGGAAATAGGGGGCATGAAACCGATGGATGAGTTCCCGCGAGGACAGGCTGTGATCCGCGTCGAAGACCAGCAGGCCGGCGTTCCGCAACTGGGTCTGGATGCCGCTCCCCGTGATGTACACGGAGAGGGTGAACGAATAGAGGAGAAACCCCATGAGCGGAATGTCGCGGAACAACTGCCACAGTTCCTTGCGCGTCATCACGGCCAGCCGCCGCCACCACAGTGCGGCGCGCCGGACGGGAATGGCGCCCGGGCCGCTCATGACCTGGGCCTCTTGCTGAACAGTCGATAGCCGACGATGCCCAGCACCGCCGCATAGAGCGCCAGCGCGAGGACGTCCGTCCACAACACGGCCGGCCCCACATCCTTGAGGAAGGTGCCGCGGACGATGTTCGTGTGGTACATGCCGGGAAACAGATGGGCTTGAAATTGCGCCGCCCGGCTTAAGGAGGAGACCGGCACGACCAGACCGGAAAACAGGATGGTGGGCACCGTGCTCACCACCACGGTGATGATCAAGGCGGCCTGCTGCGTCCGGACCAGCAGCGAGATGACGAGCCCGATGCCGGTGCTGGCCAGCACGAACACGAACGAGGACGCGAAGAACAAGAGCGGGTTGCCTTTGAACGGGACCGCGAAGAGGAGCACGGCCATGAGCCACAAGACCACGACGTTGATGAGGGAGATGGCGACGTAGGGCAGCAACTTGCCGGCCAGAAACTCGAGCCGGCTCACCGTGGCGCTGTAGATGTTGTAAATGGACCCGGTTTCTTTCTCCCGCACCACGCCGAGCGCGGTGAGGAGCGGCGACGACACCATGAGCGACAACATGACGAGCGCCGGGACCGTGGACCAGGTGCTCCGCACCTCTTCATTGTAGAGGTAGCGCACCTCCAGCGTGACCGGCCTGGCGAGTTCCCGAGCCTTCGCGCGGGTGAGGCCCCGGTTCCGCGACAGATGATCCGCAAGGAGTTCTTCGTTGAGCGCGCCGTTGATCGCGACGACGTACCCCTTGGTAATATCCGTCCGCAGAGGAAACGTGCCGTCCAGCAGCGTCTGGACGCTCACCGGTAGTCCCGACCGCAACCGCTCCTGGAACTTCTCCGGCACGATGATGACCGCCCGAGCCTTGCCGCTCAGCAACCAGGCATCGGCCTCGGCCTCGCCCGCGAGGGAGCCTCGATAGCTGAAATACCGCGACTGGATGAACCGGTACAGGTAATCCCGGCTCAACTCGCTCTGATCCCGGTCGACGGCCACGAACGGAATCTGCTCCACGTCCAACACCAGACCGTAGCCGAACACGACCATCCAGAGCGCCGGCATCAGGAACGCGAGCAACAGGAACATCCGATCACGGGTGGTCTCCCGCCATTCTTTGGAGGCCACCGCCGCCACGCGCCGGAACGTCATGCCGCCGCCTCCTTGGCCGTCCGCCGCTCCTGCCGCTCGAGCGACATCACGCGATAGACAAACACGTCTTCCAGGCTCAGCGGCAACTGGGTCACCGCATCGACCCGAATGCGTTCCGCCTCCAACATCCTCCGAATCCTCGACTCTTCGCGGGCCGGATCGGAGGCCAACAGGTGAATGTTCGTCCCGAACAGCGCCGCACCGGCATATCCGGCCTGTTCCAGCCGCTTGAGCGCCGGGGAGGGTTGGTCCGTCCGGATCTCCAGGAGCCGGCCCGCCTCCTCTTCTACCCGACTTTTCATGTCGGCGGGCGCCCCCTCGGCGACCACGCGGCCAGCATACATCAGGGCCAGGTGATCGCAATGTTCCGCTTCGCTCATATAGTGGGTCGTGATCAGGATTGCGACGCCATCCTCGCGGGACAGTCGAGACAGGATGTCCCAGAAGCGGCGCCGGCCGATCGGGTCCACCCCGGAGGTCGGCTCATCGAGAAACAGCACGCGCGGCCGATGGACCAGCGCGCAGCCCAATGCCAAACGCTGCCGCACGCCCATGGGAAGCCGGCCCGTCAGATCCGTTTCGTAACCCTTGAGGCCCGCCATCGCCAAAATCCACTCCAACCGTTCACGGGTTTCCCGCCCGCTCAATCCATAGATCCCGGCAAAGAGCCGGATGTTCTCCACCACGGTCAAATCCAGATACAGGGAAAAGGCCTGGGACATATAGCCGATCCGCTCCTTGATCGTCCCGGCGGCGCCGCGCATGTCGGCGCCGGCCACCCACCCCTCACCCTCCGACGGCGGGAGAATGCCGGTCAGCATCTTGATGACGGTGGTTTTGCCCGCTCCATTGGCTCCCAAGAGGCCGAAGATCTCCCCCTGTTTCACGCGGAAGCCGACGCGATCCACCGCCCGAAACGCCCCGAAGTCCCGGCTCAAGTCCTTCGCTTCGATGGCCACCCCCTCGTGCGTGTTTCGCTCGGACGCCGGAGGTGTCCATTCCGCAGCCGCCGCTTGGCCGGTTTGCCCCGATTGCCGGAGCAACAGGGCGACAAAGACGTCCTCGAGTTCGGAGGCCTCCGTGCGGATGTGCGGGGCGGGGAATTCGCCGAGCACCGCTTGGACGCGCCGCACGGCCGTCGCCGGATCAGGGTCCTGCAGAAAGACATGTATCGCCGGACCGAGCGCTTCCGCCTGCGGAAACTCCCGCTTCAACCGCTCCAATGCCTCCAGTTGCAGGGTCGCTTGGAGCACGACCTTGACGCCCGGAACCATCGCGAGAATGTCCGCGGGCCTGCCGACGGTCAAGGTGACGCCCTGCGAAAGAAACGACAATCGGTGAAAGCGGGCCGCTTCATCCATGTAGGCGGTCGAAACCAGCGCCGTCATGCCGCGTTCCTGAAGAAGCTCGGCGAGGATGATCCAGAAGTCGCGTCGCGAGACGGGATCGACGCCGGTCGTCGGCTCGTCAAGGATGGCCAGCTCCGGCTCATGAATCAGCGTGCAGATCAACCCGAGCTTCTGCTTCATCCCGCCCGAAAGCTGCTTCATCGGCCTGTCGCGGAAACGATCGAGTCGGGTCATCGCCAGCAGCCGAGCCTTGCGCTCGCGAAGTTCGGCCTCCGGGACTAATCGCAGGCGGGCGAAGAAGTCGATGTTCTCCTCGACGGAAAGTTCCGGGTAGAGGTTCAGCCCCAGGCCCTGAGGAAGGAACCCGATCCGCTGTTTCACCTGTTCGGCGGCCCGTTCCGAATCCACCCGTATTCCAAACACCTCGACTTCACCGGCCTCGTACGACAGGACCCCGGCGATCGCCTTCATCAGGCTGCTCTTGCCGGAGCCATCAGGCCCGATGAGGCCGTAGATCTCTCCACGCCGGACTTCGAGATCCACGCCCTGCACGGCGACGTGCCTCTTGTAGCGCTTGACGAAGCCGGAGACGCGCACAATCGTTTGATCGTCAGCCATTGGCGGGTTTGTCATTCGTCAGACGTCATTCGTCAACCGAAAAGACACCAACCATACTCGCACGGAAAAGCTCGTCAATCGGCAAGCGTCATTCGTCAATCGGAAAACACGAATGACGGTTGATGTTTCCCTCGCGATTGACGATTGACGTTTAACGTTATTTTGGCCTCGTCCAGGCCACCTCGTCCTTCCACCGAATGATCGCGTCCGCCGGGAGGCCCGGCGTCAACCGGTGATCGGGGTTGGCCGCCAGATAGAGCTTGACCGCATAGATCAGCTTCACCCGCTCGTCGGGCGTCTGGACTTCCTTGGGCGTGAACTCGGCCTTCGAGGCAATGTAGCGGACCGTGGCGTCGAACGGCTGCTCGGGAAAGGCGTCCGTATAGATCCGGGCGGGCAAGCCCAGCCGCACCTTGCCGATCAGGACTTCCGGCACATAGGCCTTGAGGTAGAGCCGGTCCAGGTCAACGACCTCGAAAAGCGGCGTGCCGGCGGCCACAACCTCGCCGACATCGACCATCCGGGTCGTGACGGTTCCGTCGGCCGGGGCGAGAATCGTGAGGTCGGCCAAAATACTTTGGGCTTCGTTCAGGACCGCCTCGGCCTGATCCCGCTGGCGCTCGAGCGCCGCGATCTCCTCTTCCTTGGCGCGGATCCGTTTCCAGCCCAATTCCGCCTGCGCCAGCTCCTTCGTCGCCTTGGCGAGCCCGGATTGAGCGGCGGCCACGTCGTTCCGCGCGACGGTCCAACGGGCGCTGGCCTGGTCGTACTGTTGTCGGGCCACAGCCTGATCAGGGAGCAGGTTGCGGAATCGTTGCTCGTCGCGCCGGGCCTCCTGCTCGACCGCCTTGGCCTTTTCCAGTTCCGCCTTGGCTTGGTCCACATGGGACTGAGCCGATTCGATGGCCAACGGCACCTCCAGATTCAATACCGCCAGGGTCGTATGGGCCGCCTGCACTTGCGCTTCGATCGCTTCCCAGGCATGGCGAGCCTGATCGACCCGCGCGGCGGTCTGGACGTCGTCAAGCCGGACCATCACTTGGCCCGCCGTGACCATGTGCCCCTCTCGGACCAACAGTTCTTGGACGCGCCCCGGAAATTTGCTCGCGACCGTGAGATGATCGCCTTCGATGCGGCCGTTGGTTTGAATCAACCCTTCCGGCAGGCCGGCCTTCCAGAGACCGCGACCGAACAGAAACGCGCCGCCGATCCCAACCAGCACGATCGCCAGCCCGATGATGAGAACACCACGCCTGAGGTTCATGATGCGGATTGCGTCACACGATAGGCCGGTGAACGCCTTGCCGCTCCGGCAACCCGGCATCGGCCGGTCTCTTCCTGGCCAGCGGACGTTTCACAGCGTCTTGTGCGTGCCGTCGCAGAAGGGCGGATTGCCGGTGTGCTTGCATTGACATAAGGCCACCTGCTTGCGCTCCGCGATGGTGAATTCAAGCGGAGCAAACTCCGATCCCGTATGAGAGCCATCGCAAAAGGGCTGCGTCTTGGACCGTCCGCAACGGCACCAATAGTAGGTGCCAGGATCGAGCGTGAGCACGGCCGGCTGCTTAGCGGCAATCGTGGGTTTTCCCATCTTCCCTTCCTCCATACCAACCTTCGGTTGAACCGGCGACTCATCGGGCGAAGCCCCTCTTCATTGACGCCGCCGGAGGAACACCTCAAGTGATTCTTCTCCCTTTCTCTCCATACCAACCTTTGGTTGAACCGGCGGCTCATCGGGCGAAGCCCCTCTATACCAAGCTTCGCTTGAACCGCGGGCTCTTTATCGTCTTTTCATGCCTGCGCCGGCGGAGAAGCACCGACGCTCGTCAACCTTCTTCCGGTTTTCATAGGCCGCCCCAGCTACCCTTGTAGCGGCTAAGCTCTACGACACCCGCGCCGCAAGCCGGCCGGTTCCAGCCACCGTGAAATGCTTTCCGGCCAGGACCGGACAAGGCGCCCGTCTCAACACGGCCTCCGCCACGCTGCCTTTCACCACATGAGCGATCCCGCGGCGGCCCTGCGTGCCCATCACCACGAGATCGCAATCGGAGCTGTGAATGTAATCCAGAATGGAATCGGCCGGCACCCCGCCGCGAATGACGGGGCGCACCGAGACTCCCCGCGCTTCTATCTCGTCCGCCGCCTGTTTGAGCTGCGCAGCGATCTGTTGCCGGTTCTGCTCCGCCGCATGCCCGAACGTCAAATCGATGCCGTAGGAGAGCGGCTCCAATATGTGCAGGAGCGTCACCGACGCGCCGCCGTCCTTGGCGATTCGGACGCCGTACTCGAGAGCCTCCATGGAACAATCCGAGAAATCTATCGGAACGGCGACATGCATCAATCGGATCGGCCGCCCTGCCCCTTGCCTCTCCGCTTCCTCCGGCAGCCTGACCGTCAAGACAGGACAAGGAGCCATGGTCAGCACGCGTTCCGCCGTGCTTCCCAGGAGAATATGCCGCAGTCCGGTTCGCCCGTGGGTGCCGAGCACAATCAGATCCGCCCGAGTGTCCTCGGCCACGTCGCAAATAATCGCGTCCGGGATGCCGGCTCTCTGCTGATGGGTCACGGGCACGGCCGGTTGTCTCAGGCGGCCAGCGACATCGTCCAGCCGAGATCCCGATTCATGTTGATCCTGCACCGTGGTGACGTAGGCCCCTTCGTAGATTTCCAGCACGTGAAGGACGGTGACCGCTGCCCGATAGGCCGCGGCGAGAAACGCGACATATTGCTCGGCGTGGCGCGCACAGGCGGAAAAGTCGGTCGCAAACAGGATTCGTGTGATCAAGGCCGGTTCGTTTCCCATCGTCACCCTTTTCGCTTCCATAGTCGGCGCCTGAGACATGCGCTGCCTGTTATGTTTCAGACGATCGCGCCTCCTCACGGTCCGCGGCCCGCTGCGCTCCGCCGAGGCCGTAGCCGGCCCTGGCCAGCGCGCGATGCAGGGTCGCGGTCACGGCCGGGCTGTCGGAATGAGGCATCACGGTGACAGTCGGGGCGGCGCGAAGGGAGGCCAGCATCGTCTCGGCATCTTTGCCCAACAGATCGTCCGCGACCCCGTAGGGTCCGCCGGCGGATTCTTCGATCTCGTCATGACGCCGGAGGATCTCACGGATGGTGGCCAGGATCGCCGTGGTCGGCGGCGGCATCAACAGCGCCGCCAGCGCCCCGTGCTCCAACCGCAGTTGCCCGAGCGACGATGCAAGCGACGGCGCGAGCGGGGGATCGGGCCGACCCTGTTGGGCCCGTTGGAGCGCCGGGAAGACGATCTTTTCCTCCATCCCGATGTGGCGCAGGAGCCCTGCCCGGAATTCTTCATAGGGGATCGAGTCGATATTTCCCGTTTGCCCGCCGGCCTTGTCGAGCAGTTGCTCCAGTCGCCGGTGATCCTGCGTCAACAATTCCGAGATTGATCCGGCTGCTGAATGCTCTCCGCTCATGTGCCTTACCTTCCCTCGCCCGGGGTGTCCATTGCTCACGAACCATCTGAATGTATCCCATCAACGACGATTCGCAGCTTACTCTAAAACCTCGCGAGACAGCAAAGTTCGTGCCCTCGCGCCGCATGAAGGACGACGCGCCGCAGCGGCGCCAGAACCCTCAACACGAAACCAGCAAATGAGGTCGGCCGAGCGGGGCATGAGGCGTCAAGCCGGCGAGAGGAGACTGTGGCGGATCGGGACAGTCACGGGTCATGCGTCAAGCGTCATTTGTGAGAGGCGGAACTCCTTGATCGCCTCGGGTTCCTTTTGATTGACGTTTGACAGGTCACCAACGACGGTCGCCGTCAAGGCCTCTCCAGCGTTGATGAGATGAATGATGAGCTAACTTCGAGCCAGGGAGGCGGCCGAGAACAGGACAGCCAAGGCCAGCAGAAGCGAACTTCGCGCCACCCAGGGAGACCAGCGGAGGAGCAGCAGATCGGAAGCGGAGCGTTCCTGCTCCGGTCGTTTCATGATCTCCGCCACGCGAGGACCCAGCGCAAGATCATGCGCCGCCGTGAGACCGAACAAGACACCGACAAGGATCAGCTTGATCGCAAAGACAGTAGGCCAGGTAGTCGGATTGATGAGAGAGATGCCGCGCCTGGCGGCCAAAATCGGCCCGGTGACCAGCAACAGCAGCATGGCGCTCCAGGCCACCAGGCGAAACCGGCGCGCCACGATGGGGAATAGGACCGCGCGTTGCTGCGCCAGCGGCGGCTTTCGAATGACTGGCACCACGACCAACGACAGAAAGATCATGCCCCCGATCCAACTGACCGCGGCAAGAATGTGCAGCCAGGTCAGGAAGATCGTCATTCGTTATTCGTCATCGGTCACTCGTCATTCGTGAAACGGACCTCGTCGTGGATTCGGACGCATCAAGGCTCGTGGCCGCCGCGGATTCATGCCTGGCCGCGCGTCCTCATCCATCACGCTTACTGAGTGGACGCCTGGCCCTGTTCTCGATCCCGGTAGATGAGTTCGCCGGAGCTTCCGGACCCGTCGTCATAGAGCGCCACGATCTCATCCGGAAGGCGCGAACAATCCGATGCGCGGAGGTAGTCCCGCATGACCGTCCCGGTCGACTCGTTATCCAGGTTCGGCGCGCCGCGTTTGGCGACGACATCGTCGAGGTGCACCGTCCTGAAGTCGATGCTGAACCTGGTCCGTCCCGAGGTATTGGGCACGCTCGAATGCATCTGGGCGGCTGCGAACAGGATGATCCCGCCGGCGGGACAAATCAAGCGGATCTCCGGCTCCCGGTCGAACGGCTCGCTGGGGCGAGGCAGGGGGCGCGGGTCTTCCGTCAGATACTGCGCGACATGCTCTCCCCGGTGGCGTTGATTCCATTGATAATAGTTGTAGCCGCTCGACGTGTTCCGCACCGGGCGGTTCCAATAGCGGGGGTGAAAGGCCATGGCATTGTCCGATTCGATGTCGTAGATCGGAATCCACCAATTGATCTGACAGTCCGGCGCGGAGTACCAGGTGTCGCGATGGGGATGCCACGCATAGGCGATGCCCGTCGTGAGATAGTTGTCGCTCGTCGAGCTTCTCATCTTCGGCACATCGAAATAGGATTTCGTCAAGTCGCAACCCATCTCCGCAAAAATCTTCCGGATGTGTTCCTTCGATTCCGGATGATGGATGAATCGCGGCTTGAGCTTCCCGAGGATAGCCGCGTACTGCTCAACCGGGAGATGATGCTGCGCCGTGGGCGGATAGAGCGTCCCAAACGCCTCCTGGATGAGCGTCCTGGCAAAATCGCAAAAGGCGATGGTGCTGGGACGTGGCGCATAGACGAACAACTGCCCCTCGAAAAGCCGCTGCCGCCTGACGTCGTCGCTGAAGGGGGCCTCATAGTAGATCGTGTTCATCCTGGACCTCCCGGTTCTAACCCGCCGCACGACCAGCATTCACCCTTGTGAAGAGCCTTCGATCGCATCCGAACAGCACAAGGACAGATTGGGACACCAGTCCACTTCCGCCTCGACCGCGATCCTGTGCAGGCAATCGGCAGCCGGCGTCTCATCCTGCTTTCCGACAAGCTGGAAACACCGGGCGCAGATGAAGGGACAGGGCGAAGCGCAGGCGTGAGCCGGACAGCCCCCTGCCTCACCGACGCGCGACGCCCGTCTCCGGCAATAGTCTTGTGGAGCTGCCTCGGCCAGACTGTCGCGGTAACAGGAGAGTGTGCTCCATAGCCTGTTGAGGTCGGCGACCGGCCGGCCGTTCATGGTCGCGCGGGCCGGCCTAAGTTGACTCACGGCTTCGACCAGATCGAGGGCAAGATCAAGCTGCGCGGGAAAGTCGTCCAGCGTCGCGACAGTCTCACCGGCGATCCTATCCCCCTCTGTCTCCGCGCAGGCGGCCAGCATCAGGAGAAACAGACTCGGCCGCTCGCGAACCGCGGCGGCCGGGATTCCGATGATCAGGCGCATCGATCTGCACCTCTGTTCATCACTATGGAGCCTCCCCTCTCCCGTGCCCTCTCCCATGGCCTATTGCCGAGCACCCATTGCATTCGCCAGGCGCAATGGGTCCCGGAGCAACGGGCACCCCGCGGTGAAGGGGCACCGCGCTAGAACGAGATCCCCACGTACGGCCCCGCCTGGAAATAATTGTTCGTCGTGTTGGTCATGTTGGCGGTCAGGTGATACCGGGCGTCCGCGCCAAGCTTGAAGGCCTTCCACAGTTGATACTCGAATCCCGCGCCGAACTGCACGCCGACGTCCAGGTACTGCGTTTGGTTGGACGGCGGGCTGATGACGTGGATGTCCAATCCGATTGGAATGATCCAGGGCCGAAAACGGCTCCCCTCCATGAACTTGAGCTTCGGCGCCACATTGATCGTTACCATCGTGAGCTGTGTCTGCGCCGGGGTGGTGCCTCCGCCGAGCGGCACGCCGGCAACAGCCGAGAGGGTCGGGACGGCGCTCGTCACGGTCTTCGACACCAGCCGATTGAATTGCAGGCCGATCTCTCCCACCGCCCAGGTCTTGCTCATCGCCCCCCAGGCGTCTTTCGACAGGATCAAGTCGAGGCCGGCCCCGACGTACCAGCCGTAATCACCGGGATTGTTGCCCTGCCCCAGGGCATTCTGGGTGTCGGTGAAAATTTCGTTGGCCCGGTTGCCGAACATGTGCACATAGCCGCCCTTGAAGAACACCATGTTTCCGAGTTCGTCCTGCGCCCAGGCCGGCTGCAACAGGGTCAGGCCCAGAATGACCACCATCACACCCGTATACACCCATGTCCCGCGATGCCGACTGTTGTTCATACTCGTCTCTCTCCTCAAATGAGATCGGTGAGTTGCACGAACATCCGGCCGGCCCCGGCGTCTGTCTTGTAGTCTCGGTGTTGTTTTTGGTGTCTGCGTTCCTCCTGTGCAATCGCGGCGTCACGTTCGCCCGGCCGCGCCGGATCTGCGCCTCGCCAACACGGCCGGGCCGAAGTAGGCAAAGGCGTCCTTCAAGTTTGAGAAAAGGCGCTTCGCCGGTCCCATCGCCTGGTTTGTCACATATTGCAGCGTCAGCACGATCCGTTCCTCCCCCTCCGCCAAGGGGGTGACGGCATGCCAGAGCCGATCGCCGTTGAACAGCACGACGGCGCCAGGCCCCATGGGAATCCTGGTCTCCCTGATTTCCTCCGCCTGCCCCTTCAGGCGGACCCGCGCCACCAAACGGCAATGGTCCGATCGCTCGACCAATCCGATCAGCACCGTGTAGCGCCGGCCTTTGTAATAGGAGGTATCGTAATGAAACCCGATGTGGTCGCCGGGCTTGGTGTAGAAGTAGAGGGCGCAGGAATGGGGATCGTCCTCCGGACACAACAGCAGGTCCGATTCCGTGATGCGGCTCAACAGCCACCGTAAGGCCGGGGACCGGTACAGGTTGAGCGTCACCGGCGCCTGTTCCCGCAAGGTGTAGAAACTGACGCTTCCGCCCTTCTTGTGGCCCGGAACGTAATTGCGGTGCATCCTCGGCTGCACCAGCCTCGCTTCGGCCACCATGGCGTCGATCAGGACCTGCGGCAGCAGTTTGTCGAGGACGACGAACTCATCCTGCAGCCAATATTGGCTGTGCACCGACTGGAGATCCACATCGTCGCGAATCCGCTGAAGCCTCGACTCGATCTCGGCCGGCATAATCGCCATCCCCCGTCCCCTCATCGCGCATACGCGATTCATCAACGCCTCAACTGATTTCGCGGACGCGCACCGGCTTCAACCGTCAATGATCAATCGTCCTTCGAGATGAGACCACGGTGCCTACTTCCGTTCCGAGCGTGCTCGCCTGGCGCGTGCTGCCCATCAAGAACTCACCCGCCGAGATGCGGACCATGAGGTTGTTTGTCCGGAGTGCGGCCCGCTCCATCGCCGGGCGCTTTCCCTCCGTCGTCCACTCGTCAGTGCTGTCCTGCAGATCGAGTCCCCAGGCAACGCTGGCGACCACCAACAACACGGCCAACCCTAACAACAGCGTCACGACCCTATCGACGATTCTCAGCACGTCGGATTCACTCCGTTTCATGTTCGGCATCCTCCTGTCCCTGCATCACGGCGAATGCGAACGCACTGCATCCGAGAACCACCCAGCTCCATCGAAGGAACAATTCGTCAAAGACATCGAGGCTTGCAGCGCGTTTGCCGATCTGCTGCCTCGACCGTCCTCGGAAAAGCGGCGTCGTCTGAAACGTCATACGTCGACCGTCACCTGTCACAAGTCACGATGGGGCCGGCAATACCGTCAATCGTCAAAGGTCAATCGTCATTCGCGAAGAGCCAGGAATTCGTTTATCGACTCCGCTTCCGTTCGATTAACGTTTGGCGAATGACGATTGGCGAGCGGCCCATGGCCATGCCCGATCACCGCACGTCGTGTTGGCCCGCGCCGGCCGGCCCCGAGCCCTCTGGGAGGGCCAAGGACAGTTGCGTGGTCGCCGGTTCCTGCGCGTCACGGGCGCACCGGAAGCCGAGCCAGTTCATCTTGGTGTTTGGATCGGTCCCGTTCCGCATGGCGACCCGCATGGTCGTGGTGCTATCGATCCAGCCGCCGCCGCGGAAGGCTTTTTGGGTGCCCGTCTCCGGACCTTTGGGATTCCGGTCCGGCGCGACCTTGTAATAGTCCGGGTCATACCAGTCCGCCACCCATTCCGCCACATTGCCCATCGTTTGATGGAGCCCGTAGGGGCTCGCGGAGTTTTCGTACTTGTCCACCGCGATGATCGGCGGGTACATCAGCAACCGTTCCGGCCGGTCCCGCACGGGCCCAGACAGTCCCGAGCGGCCGAAGTTTGCCCGGCTTAATCCCGCGCTCTGATTGCCCCAGGGATTGATCCGGCCGTCCGTCCCTCGAGCCGCCTTCTCCCACTCGGCTTCGGTGGGAAGCCGCTTTCCGGCCCAGGCGCAATAGGCGTCGGCGTCGGACCAGGACACGTGCATGATCGGGTGATGCGCCATCGCCTCTTGGAAGTTGCCGCCGTCGTATCGCCAGTCGATCTGCGGCGGCCGGTTCGTGGCCAGCACGAACTTCAGGTATTGGAGCGCGGTCACTTCGTATTTGTCGATCTCGAAGGCATTGAGATGCACGCCGCGCTGCGGCATCTCGGAGCGATACGCCAAGCGATCCACTTTCTTGTCGCTGCCCATCAGGAACGATCCGGCTGGCACGAGCACCGTTTCGTCCTTCATCGGCCAGGAGGCGACTCGCTTCATGGCGATCTTCTTACCCTCCGCCGTCCACTCCACCGTAATATCCTGCGTGTCGAGGCCCCAGACCACCTTCGCCGACCCGAAGATGACAGCCACAACCAACAAGACGTTCATGGCCCACTCGGTTTTCTTGTGGGCATCCACTGTGTTCATTTGCATTTTTCGGCCTCCTTGTTTCATGAACCTGACCGTCAGCAGCCCACGGCGAACAGCAGGCGGCGAAGAGCGACCAGTACGCAGTTCGGAGCCGATGACCGTTCGCTGTTGTCTACCTGCCGTTGGCCATCCGCTGCTCGTCGTTCCCCACGGTCTTTGCACACCGAAAGCCGATGAGATAACTCCGGTGGCTCGGCGCTGCCGCGTTCCGCCCGGCCGATCGCGCCACTTCCGGGTCCTCGTTCCACGACCCTCCCCTGAAGACCTTGTCTTCGCCGCCGGCCGGCCCCGTCGGGTTTTCGTTGACTCCCTTCCGGTAATAATCAGGATCAAACCAATCGGCGACCCATTCGCTGACGTTGCCCGCCATCTGATAGACCCCGTAGGGGCTGATGCCTCGCTCGTAGCGGTCGACGTTCGCCAACGGAGGATACTTCACGCCCCGTTTGGACCCCGGATGCGCGATGTTGCTTTTGATCCACCCGGCCGGCTCATTGCCCCAGGGGAAGATGCGGCCATCCGCTCCACGCGCGGCTTTTTCCCACTCCGCCTCGGTCGGGAGACGTTTCCCCACCCAGCGGCAGTAACGGTCCGCTTCCTCCCAACTCACCCCGATGACCGGGTGGCGGGACAGCTTCTCCGGAAACGGGTCCTGCATCCAATATGGCGGCCACGTGGCTCCTGTGGCCAACACGAACCGGAGATAGTGAACGTTCGTGACTTCGTACCGGTCGATGGCAAAAGCATCGAGCATGACGAATCGCTGCGGCCGCTCCTGCGGCCCCGCCGCGCGATCCACCCGAGGATCGCTGCCCATCAAGAAGGATCCTGCCGGCACCAGCACCATGTCCTCCGGAACAGCCAACAGGGCCAACCGCTCCATCTCCCAGGGTTCCGCCCAGGGGTCGTGTTTAGGACTCAGGTGATCGGCCAGACCCGGTTCGGCAACACAAATAAGGGCGGCTGCGGTCACCGCCTGGAGCGCTGTGATCGAAATATTGAGCCATTTCTTCATCGCGCCGGTCTTCCGATCCACGTGCTTCGATGCGTTCATCCGGATGCCTCTCGTCGCCCCCTCTTCAGCGATCCTGCTTTTGGATCATCGGATCGATTTCCTTCTTCGTTTCCTCGGGCACGTTGTAGCGAACGTAATCATGCTCCAACACCTCGTTGGCGTAGAGCCGTCCGGTCGGGGCCGGGACCTTGATGGTCACATCCACCTTCGCCTGTGGACCGATGGTGACGGTCTGCTCCGTCGTTGTCCGAACATAGGGATGCCAGACGACCAGTTTGTAGGTACCCGGCGGCACATCCGTCAGGGTGAACCGTCCCCGCTCATCCGTCTTGGCAAAGTACGGATTCATGACGGCCAGGCCCCAGCTCTCCATGTAGGCATGAAAGCCGCACTGCATGACAAAAATCCGGCGCCCCTTGCTGAGATTCACCAATTGCTTCATCGGCGCGCCGGCCATGTGCTTGTGGTACATTCCGGCATCGCTGCGATCCTTCAAGTTGCGCGGGTGCTGCGGATTCATCGGCAGCGGCACGTTGAACAACACGCGGGGACCCAAATGAGAGGTTTCGTAGGCTTGAATGTCGTGCATGACGGGGTCCATGTTGACGACCGTGACCGATTGATTGTCCCGCACCACTGTGGTGAATGGGTGGAACAGGCAGTCTTTTGCTTCGATTTGCGGCAAGCCGCTTTCGCCGAATGGTTTGCCTTTGTCGATTCCTTCCAGATACACGACGACCTCGCGAAATTCGCCGGCTGGCCCGACTTGGAACGGTTGCAGAATGCGCCAGCCTTGCCCATCGGAGATGCGCCCGCAATAGAATTGGTCCGGCATCGTCACGAGGTTGTACCCTTTCGGCTTCGGGACCTTCCCCTCTAGCTTCACGGTGCCCATGAGAGTCCCGCCGTCCGAAACCGTGATTTCTTCATAGGCATAGGCGGGAACGCTCAGGCAGCCGGCCAACAGCCCCGCCAGAAGATGTTTCATCATTGTATTCACCCCGGCCTCCATACCAAGCTTGCTAGCCCCGGCGGCTCATCGGGCGAAGCCCCTCTTCATTGATGCCGCCGGAGAAACACCTCCAGTGATCCCTCCCGCTTTCCTCTCCATACCAAGCTTGCTAGAACCGGCGGCTCATTGGGAGAAGCCCTTCTTCTTGACGCCGCCGGAGAACGCCTTCAGTACCAGTGCTGAGTCCTGAAAGCCCAGTGCTGAGCGATGAGCGCTGAGTTCCAGATCCCACGACATGCAAGGATCCTCTCAGCAATTCCTCTTGTTCAGCACTCAGTCTCCAGGCCTTAGAACCCAGCACATTGAACTAGCCACTACAAAAAGCGATGGGGGAGCTACGTGTAACCAGCAGCTCCCCCACCACGTCTTACACCATTCCGCCCCGCTTACTTCATCGCGGTCGGAATGGCCTGAGGCTCCGGCTGCCCTTCTGCGCTCTTGATGCCGACAGCCGGCGCGCCCAGCGGTTGGATCCGCTGATCACCGACCGGCAACACGCGCAGATAACCCCACTGTCCGGACTGCGTGTAGGGCAGCCGCTGATTGGACCAGAGGAAGTCGCCCACTTGCCGGTACGGTCCACCCGCACCGCCACGGAGGAAGACATCCAAGGTCTCCGACCCGGCATACTCCACCACGCTGATCTGGTCAGCGCCCGGCATGTAGGGCTCGATCGGCCACTCATGGCCCTCCACCGAGAACATGCCGTTCTGTTCGCTGTTGGCGCCGATCACATGGATCCGAACCGGATCGCCCGCGTGCGCCTCGATGAGCGGGGTGATCGGATCCTCGGGCTTGTCCACCGTGCAAGGCTGGAAGATCTTCCCGAGGCTGCACCCCTGCTCTTCACGGAACTTGTACGGTTCCGCTCGGTAGTTGACCGCCGTCAACCCCGCCACGTTCTGCACATAGGGCATGAACGCGGTCCCGATGATATTGTCCTCGTCCTGGAAGAAGAGGGCCACATCCCGGTAGTTCCGCTTGCCCACGTTCTCCGGCAGGCTGGTATCGACGATCACGTCCGCGCGCCAGGCGTTCTTCTGCGAGAGATCGGCGCCGGTGACGGGATCGCGGTACTGCGATCCACGGGGCCCGACAACGACCGCCCCGTACAATCCGTTGCGCGGATTCACGACGATGTTGCCGCCGTCCCACACCAACGATGTCGTCTCCTTGTTGTTCGGATGCGCATAGTAGGTGTAGGTGCGGCTTTCGCCCGGAGCGATCGTCTGATCGCCGGGGTTGTTTCCGACGTTCAGTCCGAGGCTGTCTTTCGGATCGAAGGCCAGCCCTGGCGCGAAGAAGGACGCCCGGCTCGCCTTCATCTTATTCTTCAGGTTCACCTTGATGCAGTCACCGAGGTTCACCCGGAGCGTGAGCGGATGCGGCATCACATCGCCCGCCACCTTGGTGATTTCCTCCTCCAGCGCGAAGATCTTGCCTTCCGGCACCGTCATCTCGATCTTGCGCTCGAAGTCCACCTCGATCGCCTCCGGCGCCTTCGGATGGAGCTTCAACGGGCGGTCCATCGCCACCGCATTGAACGTCTTCACCGGAGCATCGGACGGGCACACCGATGACGGCACGGCCGGGATTTCCACCGGCTTCGTCCCGGTCGGCAGATGCATCAGGTCCTCCGCGTGCTTCCCCAGCACGCGCACGATACCCCATCCACCTTCGGCGAAGTGCGAGCTTCGGCCGTTGAAGTGGATGTAGTCGCCCGGCATGCCTTGGAATCCGCCGGCCTTGGTCACCAGGTCATACCGCTCGGCGATCCCGACATGGATCGAGTTCTTCCGGTTGGCGTCCCCGGCGTACCGTTCCGTCAGGAACGTATGGCCCGCGATCGTCCACACGTGCGATTCGTTCATCAACTGGTGCAGCAGGCGGAACACCACGGTGTCGCCCACATACGCGCGCAGGAGCGGCGTATCCGGATCGCCGTGGATCGCGCTGCTGAACAGCTTGGACGTGTCGGGATTGTTCGCGAGACGTTGCGCGAAAGGTTCGGCTCTGAAGTTGAGCCCGCTTCCTGTCGTGTGCGTCCCGCCGTTGATGAACTGATTCGGTGCGTTCAGGATCTTTTCCGGCATCTGGAAGGACACGGTCTTCCCGGCCTCCAGCGCCACTTCGACCGGTTGTCCAGGAGGATTCCCGGCCTGGATCACGTTCACGGTATGCGGCACCGTGTCGTGGATGGATACCATCAGCTCGCGGAAGCTGCCGTTGACTCCATAGCCGATCGGCTCGCTGCTGTGAATATCCGCGATCGGACCGCTCCAGACCACCTTGCCGTTCTTCGGATCATGATAGGTCGACCCATAGGGTTCCACGATCGTCACGCCGAACCCGCCGTGCGGCCAGGTCGTCGCGCCGAACGCATGGTCGTGCCAGAACACGGTCCCCAGATCGGTGTCCACCCACCAGCGATAGCGGACGAACTCCGGGGTCACGATGTCCCCGACCGGATGGTTATGCTTCAACGGCTTCACGAATGTAATCTCATCGCCCTTGATCTCCTTGATCCGGGCGACTTCCTGGCAGCTCTTGTCGCGATTGAGTGACGTCGTGGCGTCCTTGCTCGGCTCCACACAGTCCGCGCCCACGAGCAATTCCGTGTTCACATGGTACTTCGTGGCGCCGGTTGCCATCTTGATCTTGATGGACTTGGCGCCGGCTTTCACTCCTTCCACCAGCTTGGAGTTCATCGGCACCGGCAATCCATGCTTGTTCTTCTTCTCATGCATGGTGTACGGCCGGACCGACATTTCATACTCGAACCCGGAGATCACGCCATCCGAGTTCCCCGTGTCGAACTGGAAGAAGTGGGGATGGATGTTGATCTTCGACGCTTGGAAGTTGGTGAATTCGTCGTCGTCCCACTCGCTCGTCAGGATGGAATCCACGCAGTCATAGACGTTGGCGCGGATCACGAGCGGATACTTGAGGTCGTCATTGGCCCGAACCAGCCTCTCCTCTTCGGCCAAGACATAAATCAGGCCGTCCTTGTCCACAATGGCGGGCTCTTTGCCCTGCTTCTTGGCCAAGGTGATGGGCAGCCTGATGAATTTGATGTTGTAGAACTTCGTGTTGGCATTGTCCGGACACAAGCTCCACCGGCCGTTCTCGCCCGGCTTCGCCGGTTCGCTGGTGCGCTCTCCGTTTTCGTCCTGGTGGATCGGCTCCAGCCAGGGCGCGCCGCTATGGTTGGCCGAGAACGGCACCCGTTTGCCGAAGTGCGGCTTGAACAGCGGCCAGGCCATCTTGCCGGTGGTCGGATCAAACAGAATCACCGGTCTGGTGCTGTCATCCCACTTGGCCGCGGCGGGATACTTCGGATGCTTGGCCGTGCTCTCCCGCTCGCCATAGGCCACATCGCCCTTCCAAGCCCAGTCCCAGACCGTCGCGTCATAGGCCATGATCTGGCCCTTCTCGTCGTCCGTATGGCCCGGTTTGCCCTGCGCCGGCACGAACATCTCGACCCAATCCTTGATGTTCACGACGACCGGGTCGGCTTTCCAGTTGCTCTTCTGCTTCTTGTCCACGATGTGGAACTTCTTGCCGAACCAATCGACGGTGGTGCCGATCAATTTGTCGGAGCTCACGCCCATCTTGATTCGGCCCTGACGGTCCGGCAACTCCCGGAGGTCCGGCATCGTGTCCGTGTGGCCCGCGCCGACCTGAAGGGTGTTGTACACGCGACCATAGCCCCACATGCCCGCGACATAGTGATGCGCCACGTGACAGTGGAACAGGAACTCACCCGCCAAATGCTGAGACTGACCCGCGCCGCCTTCGGCCTCAAGATCGAGCGCCTCCGACGGTCCGATGACTTCCACGTCCACGCGATCGGACTTGGTGCGAACGACCGGATACTTGATCGGCCCGTCCGCTCCTGCCGCCCAGAAGTCCTGCGGTTCCGCGCGCGGGCTGCGGATCCAACGGATGGACCCGCTGTGGGGATGGTGGGAGTGGAACACTTCCGACCCACCGTGCACGATCCGCCATTTGGTCGGGTCGCCGAGATATCCGCGCGGGATCGTCGTCGGCACATCGCCGAAGGTATAGGCGCTGTAGGCCAGCGACTCGTCCTCGAACCCGAAATACTCGTGCTGCAGGTGCATCTGGTCGATGCCGAACGGCTCGCTGCGGTAGTTGAGCGCGCGGCCGCCAGGACGGTAGGCGTCCGTCAAGGGATCGCGCTGGGGCAGGAAGTCGCCCTTCTTATTGAGCGGGCGGAACGCCTCATCGCCGATCTCGTGATAGAAGATCACGTGCTCGCGGAAATCCGGACCCGAGCCGTTGTCGATCATGACCTGCCAGCCGCTCTTGGTTTCCGGCGCCGGCCCCGTCCCGAGCGGATCGAGATACTTCGATCCCTTCGGCTCGACGATGAAGGCCCCGAACAGGCCCAACACCGTCAACTCGCGGTCATGGCTGAAGGAATGGAACTGCCGCACACCCTCCTGCATCTGCGGATGGATGTACCACTCGAACTCCTGCGACTTGCCGGGTTCCACAATCGACTCGGGGTTCGTCGTCGTGGCCGGCTTGCCGGTGGCGCTCACGATCATGCTGGAAGCCTGGATGAACAGGCTCCCGTCCTCGCCTTCCATCTGGTTGCGCAGCGTGAGCTTCACGCAATCGCCCTGGTTGGCCCGGAGCACCAGCGGCTGAATGATGTCACCCTGCAATCCGGTGCTGACGGCGCCCGGATCAAACTCCTTTTCCCGCGCCGCCTTGTTCTTCGCTTCCTCCCCCCGGACTTTGTCGATGTTTTCCGTCAACACGTACATGTAGCCGGGATAGAAATCCAACCACCGGTTCAACGTGATCTCGACGTTGATCATCGAGACGTCATACTGCTTGACCGGTGTTCCGGCCGGGCATTTGCCGCCGGACAAGGAGACGGGCTCGCCTTTTGCCGGGTCCGACATAAGCAGGAAGCTCGAGCCGTCCTGGCCCATGTACTGGTGCATCATCGACATGCCGTTAAACACGCCGGATGTGGTTTGAGCTTGGGCATCCTTCTGCGCCTGCTCCTCAAGCTTCCGCATCAACCGGTGGTGCTGAAGCTCGACCTTTTCCGAACGGCCGGCCCGCCCTTCAATGGCGTCCTCGACCACGGTCTGGCCTTTCAAGGCCTGGGTCCATCCAGGCATCGCCACCGGAGTGGCATGGCCACTGTGGGACAGGTCCCCCTCGCCGGCTGCAAAGAGTCCCGGGCCTGCGGCCAGGCTCCCAGCCAGCAACGCCGCTTGGAGGGGCAACAAGGTCCCTCGGCGGCGCCTTCGGTTATTTTGAGATAACAAGCTCGTCATACGACGGCCTCCTTGTGGTGAAAAGACCGCTCCGTCGCGGTCGGTTATACGAATGTGGATCGCAACCCTTCTCTCCCTGTATCTCCGCCCTGCCTCCGCTGCTATCCGTGACTCGCTTCAGGTCACTTCCGCCTCCCTTTGACGCCGCCCGCTTCACGAGATCACGGGTTAATGCCGGTGGAGGGCCCCATCACATGATGGGCTGGGTTATTCGGAGGCCGGTCCTAATCACCCACGCCTCCACCGGCGGCTCACCACAGCGCAATCGTCGTGCCGATCTCGGAGCCGGATCGGCCGACCTGCAGCTTTTCTCTGGCGAGACAAAGAGTTAGGTCTGTTTGCTTCGCGCGATTCCGGGCTGAGTCCGAGCGGCAAAATTTCCAGACGGTTAGACAGTCCGGCGAGGAGCCGAAGCCGCTCAACCACATTTCAAGTAGTTAGACTGTCTATTTCCTTGGACAGATGAAGACCGCAAGTGAGGCGGGAAGGGGCAGATCCGGTCATGGTACGATGGGCGGCGGGGAGGCTCATTTCTTTGAGCGCGCCTCATTTGAGATTGAAGGTCGGTCCTGCCAGGCGGGGCAGACCCATGCGTGCCGATTCTTCCAAGCTCCTGCTCTTGCTCGTCGGCGGCAGCGCCGGCGCACTCCTGACAGGTCTGTCATTACAGGTGCAATGGCCGGACTGGCGGTGGCATCAGGAACCGGTCCATTCCACAGTGGAGGCGCTGGGTGGCCTGGCTGCCATCGCCACGGCCATTGTGCTACTTCACAGGCGGAATACCTCTCCGGCCCAGAAGTGGCGTACCGTGGCGGTCGGGTTGCTGGGGATGGGCCTGTTACAGATCTTCCACGCCATGGCAGAGCCGGGCCATGCCTTCGTCTTTCTCCGCAACGTCGCGAGCCTGACCGGCAGCATCGGATTCGTGCTGACCTGGTTGGGGGATGAACCGGACCGTCCGTCCCAAACCGCCCGATGGCTCTGGATGATCCCAGCGGGGGCGTTCGCGCTCGGAGCCTGGGGACTCCTCTTTCCTGAGCAACTCCCAGAGATGATGCGGAACGGACAATGGACGGCGGCAGCCCTGGTTTCGCAAAGCCTGGCCTCACTGTTCTTTTTCGCCGGGGCCGTCCGTTTGTTCCCGGATTACCGACGAAACGTCCAAGCCGAAGACCTGCTTTTCACGTTTCTCCCGCTGCTGTTCGGCCTGGCGGAGGTCGTGTTCCTCTATTCGGTTCCCTGGGGAGCCAGTTGGTGGTTTTGGCATGGATTGGGCCTCATCGCCTGCTCGTTGCTGCTGATCTATCTGAGCCGGGGCTACCTCCGCATGGTGGATGAGCTGACTTCTGCCTTGAACCAAGCCACGCGCGCCGAACAGACATTGCGCCGAAGCGAGCAGCAACTTCGGCGGGCGATTGACGAGCGGGAGCGGATGGCGGAAGACCTCCATGACGGGGTGATTCAGTCCGTCTTCGCGATCGGTCTCAACCTCGAACGTTGCCAGCGACTCGTCACGACCGAACCGGAGGAGTCGATGACGCAGTTGGGCGCCTCCATCGCCGATCTCAAGCTGGTCATCCGCGATCTGCGCGGCTATCTGGGAGGACTGGAGCCGCCGATCTCGAACGGGCAGGGGCTCGAAGCGGCCTTGACGTCCCTGGTTAACGGCATGAATGGTTCCGGCAGGCTCAGGTACACTCTTCAGTTCGATTCCGAAGCTTCAGAGCTGGTCACCGGGGATCAGGCCACGCACCTGGTTTCCATTGCGCGGGAGGCCATGAGCAATAGTCTCCGCCATTCAGGCGCCAGCGCGGGAACCCTGTCATTCGGCTTGTCGGAAGAGGGCCTGCGGCTTGTGGTGGAGGACAATGGCGTCGGGTTCGAGGTTTCGCGTTCTCCACAGCAGGGGCACGGACTCAAGAACATGCAGGCCCGAGCAAAGAGATTCGGCGGACGTCTCGACGTGCGATCCGGGCATGGTCATGGCACAACCGTCGTCTGCACGATCCCGATCCTTCCTATGGAGCGGACGCATGCCTCTTCCTGACGAGCAGCCGATTCGCTTGCTGTTGGTGGACGACCACGAAGTGGTCCGGCTCGGCCTCAAGACATTGTTCGAGGAGGCCGGCGGCTTCCAGGTCGTCGGCGAGGCCGGCACCCAATCCGCCGCGATCGCCGAAGCCGGCCGTTTGAGACCGGATGTCGTCTTGATGGACGTCAAGCTGCCGGACGGAAGCGGCGTGGAGGCTTGCCGATCCATCCGCGCGGCGCAGCCTTCGGCCAGAGTGTTGTTTCTCACTTCCTATGCCGATGACGAGGCCGTGCTGGCGACGATTCTCGCGGGAGCCGATGGGTTCTTTCTGAAGGACGTGAGCGGCGACGACCTGGTCCGGGCGCTGAGAAAGGTCGCCGGCGGCCAATCTATCCTTGACGGCGCCGTGACGCAACGGGTCTTGGCGCGGGTCAAAACGCTCTCCAGCCTCACAGCCGCGGCGGCCGGAGAGGAGAAACAGCAGGCGCTCTCGCCTCAGGAACAGAAGGTCCTGGCGCTGGTCGCAGAGGGGAAGACCAACAAGGAGATCGCGAGCGCGCTCGCGCTCAGCGACAAAACCGTGGGCAACTACCTGAGCAATATCTTCCAGAAGCTCCAGGTGACCCGCCGCGCCCAGGCAGCCGTCTATTACACCAAACGGTTTCCGCAATGAAGGGTGTCGAAAAAGCCCGCCAGCTTTGTTGGCATCATCTTAAAAGGGTCAGGTCTTGCAATCATACACCCTCCTTCTCGGTCACCTTAAACGGGTCAGGTCTTGCAATCATACACCCTCCTTCTCAGTTTGCTTGAGCCGGCGACTCACCGTCGCGTAGTGTACACCCAAATGGTCCGCGATCTCCGTTAGCCGATAGCCATAGCACCGATAGGCCACAGCGATCTGCCGCGCCACCCCGCCTCGTCGCTGAAATAACGCCTGTAAGGAGGGCCGCTGGGCGTGGGTCTGCCGGCGCGGGATCTCGCGGATGGGCCGATTCGGTTGATGGGTGGCAATGAACTCGTCCGAGCCCAGATAGATCTGGCCCCTCAACTGCTCCCACGGCCTGGGGCCGCCCCGCCCTTCGGCGACAAAGGCGCGATACTTCTCTTGTGCCGGCCCGACTCGTTGACCAAACTGACCCAAAATCCAGTCTGTCGTCAGCCAGGGGGGAGCGTGTGTCTCGCCCACTGTGGCGCGATAACTACTCCACGGCCATAGCCGGGGATGGGGGACTAGGTTCGCTCGCACGGGATTGAGGACCACATAGCGACAGAGTTCGAGGAGATGCGCGTCTTTCTCCACGAGAATCGCGGTGAAGCGCCCTTGGAACAGATGCCCCACGCGATGATGTCGCCGGTTATAGGTCTGGGTATAGCGCCCATTCAGTTGGCGCATCCCCCGTGAGAGGTTAGGCTGCGGTGTTTCGATGAGGAGATGATAGTGATTGTCCATCAGGCAATAGGCATGGCAGCGCCACGCAAAGCGATCGACCACGTGAGCGAGCAGCGCGAGGAAGGTGGCCCGATCCCGGTCGTCCGCCACCACATCCTGCCGCGCGTTCCCGCGACTCGTGACATGATAGACTGCCCCGGCGTATTCAATCCGCAACGGCCGTGCCATAGACGCGGCAGTGTAACGGACGTCCTGCGTGATCGCAAGACCTGACCCTTTCGAGGGCTAGGGATGTTCTCCCCTATCGGCTAGGGGAAGGATTGTTCGCTCTTGACGGGATTCTCCTCTGCTTCTTTCAGCCGCGGGCGATTACAATGTGCGCATGAGCCGGAGCAGGTAGGGATCATCACCCTTCACAGAGAGGAGAGCATCATGGCGACGATATCGAGATGGAACCAGGCGTATGTCGCGGGCTCGGCAATAGCCCTCGCGGCTTTGTTGTCCTTTGGCCACAACCAGGCCCTGGCGGCAGACGCGCCAACGGAAAAGGTCAAGGTGCTCTATCATGTGGACGGCAAGGACCCCGAGGTGGCCAAGTATGCGCTGGCGCTCATCAACAAACATATCGACGCGGAAGGCGGTCCGGACAAGATCGATGTCGAGTTGGTCGTGCACGGTCCGGCGCTGGAGCTGTTCGAGAAGGACAAGATGGACGCGGAGATGACGAAACGGTTCGAGCAGATCATCGAGAAGGGCGCCAAGGCGGAGATGTGCCAGGTGTCGATGAAGATGTTCGGCAAGACGATCGAGAACCTGGCGAAGGGCTTCGTCGCCACCTTGCACCCGGTCGCGGTCAAGCGGATCGCGGACCTCCAAAGAGAGGGCTATCTCTACATCAAGCCGTGAGGAGGAGCTTTGCATGCGTTGGGTCAGTCTGAGCCTCGTCGCGTGCCTCATCGCGCTTTTCGTCGTGACGGAATCGAACGCCGCGACATTGAACGCGCCGGCGCCGTCGTTCGAACTGGTCACCTTCACCGGCGAGGCCTACAGCAACGAGTCGCTGAAGGGCCGGCCGGTCTTGCTGGTCTTCTGGACGCCCTGGTGCCGGGTCTGCCAGCGGGACTTGCCGCTCATCGGGGAGTTTGCCCAACGGGAGAAGCCGGCGTCGCTCCACATCCTGGCTATCGGGTTCGCGGACACGAGAACGAACGTCGAGCAATTCGTGAAGGCGCGGCCTGACACCTTCGTCTTCCCGACCGCCTATGATGAAGACCGATGGGTGGCGCAATCGTTCAAGATCAACGCGACCCCGACCTACGTGCTGCTGGATGCCCAGGGCCATGTCGTGCTGTTCCATCCAGGCGGAGGCATTCTGCAGAACCGGCAGTTCCGGGAATTCGTGTCCGTGCAGGGAGATTGAATGGTCTAGGCGTCGGCCAAACCGTAGGCGCGGAGTTTGTTGTAGAGGCTCGCCCGGCTGATTTTGAGCAGCTTCGCCGCCTTGACGCGATTGCCCGCGGCCTGCGCCAGCGCTTCCACGATCTTGGTCCGCTCCGCTTGGGCGGCGACGTCCCGCACGAGCGTCCGCAGGTCTTGCGAGTCCGGCGACGCCGCCGCCGGGCCGAAGAAGTCTTCCAGGGTCAACCGGTCTCCCTTGGCCGTGACGACGACCCGCTCGACGAGATTCAGCAGCTCGCGCACGTTGCCCGGCCAGTCATGGGCCGCGAGCGCCTCCGCCGCCTCCTGCGTCACCGGCTTGCAGGGGCGATTATGCCGCCGGCTCGCCTGGGCCACAAATCGATCGATCAGCAGCGGGATATCTTCGGCCCGGTGGCGAAGCGGCGGCATGAAGATCGGCAGCACAGCCAACCGGTAGTAGAGGTCCTCCCGGAACTGCTTGGCCTTCACGAGATCAAACAGGTTCTTATTGGTGGCGGAGACGACCCGCACGTCCACCTTCACCGACCGGCTGCTCCCGACCGGCTTGATCTCTCCTTCCTGCAGCACGCGCAGCAGCTTGGCTTGAAAGGTCAGCGCGGTATCGGCGATCTCGTCGAGGAAAATCGTGCCGCCGTCGGCCTCTTCGAACAGGCCGCGCCTGGTCGTCACCGCTCCGGTGAAGGCGCCCTTGACGTGGCCGAACAGCTCGCTTTCGAGCAGGGTCTCGGGCAGGGAGCTGCATTCCACCACCACCAGCGGTTTCTCCCGGCGGGGGCTGAGGCGGTGAATGGTCCGGGCGACCAGTTCCTTCCCGGTTCCGCTCTCTCCTTGAAGCAACACGGTCGCCTGGCTGTTCGCCACCAACGTAATCGTATCGAACAGCTTCCGCATGGCGGGCCCGCGGCCCACCAGCTCGCCGAGCCCAGCCCCCGGCGGCTCGTCCGAGACAGGCCATGGCCCATCCTGGACAGCCGGAGCGTCGGCATCCGGGTCCCGCGGGTCGCGAAAGAGAACCAGGACCGAATCGGTCCGGCCGTCGCTGGCTTTCAGCGGATAGGCCTGCGACATCCCGCAAGCATGGCCCGCTCCTCCGGTTGAGCAGGCTACGGATTTGACTTCGCCCGACGCGAACACTTCGGTCGCCGGACAGGCGCCGCAGGGATCCTGCCGATGGAGCATGGCTTCATAACATTTGGCCGGTTTTGAAGGGGTGACCGCCGATTCTCCAGCCGGCCAGGCTGCACGGTTGGCGTAAATCACCGTCAGGTCCGGCCCGATGACCATCACCCGTTCGCTTTGATGGTCGGCCAACGCACGGATCGCTTCGACTCGTGCGGCAAGGACGGGGTCGATGGACGAATCGGACATCTCAGGGGAGCTTCCGGCCATGGCGCCCCCATTATAAAACACCGATGACTGCCAAATGAATCGCTGAATCGGGCCTATCAGAGTCCGGGCCGCGATCCCACGTATCACTAAAGGGGGACCGAGGACGGGCCCAGAATCTCCTGCACCTTGGCCCGAAGATCGCTGATTCGAAGCGGCTTGTCGAAGTAGGCGGTAATGCCCAACGCAAGGGCATCGGCTTTGGTTTGGGCGTCCCCGAACGAGGTCATCAGAATGATGGGCGCCTGCGGCGCAAACGTGCGCAGCCGCGCCACGTAGTCGAGCCCTCCCGCGGGCATCCGTAGATCGGTGATGATCAAGTCGGGACAGGAATCCAGCACGGCCCGCAGCGCTTCGTCGCCGTCCGCCGCTTCGCGGATCGACAAGCCGAGGTCCCACAGCCCGTCACAGAGCAGGCTGCGCATCTCCCTGTCGTCTTCGACGATCAGCAACAGGCCCTCCTTTCTCTCCTTGTCTCTGTCGGCATGGGTTTTCATACATTCCGAAGGATGTTGGATCATCGTGACCCTGGAAGGAACAGTCTCGCAAGGAAGGTGCCAGTGCCGCCGCAGACGACCCAAATCAACGCTCCGCGATCCCAAAAAATTGTGGTCTGTTTTCTTTGGCTTGCACGAATCGGAGGCGCCGAGGGATCGGCTGGACTGATGAAAAGCGCGACAATGCCCCAGAGGCGCCTGTCGCAGATTGCGCCAGGACGCTCTGGGAAATGAGGAGGCCGGTCGAGCTGCCGGGTCTTAACCCGGCTTCCGATCCGGATCGAGAGGCAGAAGGATGGAAACGGTCGTGCCCTCGCCGACACGGCTGTCCACGGAGATCGTCCCGCCATGTTCTTCGACGATCCCCTTGACGACGGTCAACCCGAGACCTGTGCCCTTCCCGAATTCCTTGGTCGTAAAGAACGGATCGAACGCCTTGGCCAGCACGTCGGGGGGCATGCCCTGCCCCGTGTCGGCAATCTCCAGGAGCACCCGGTCACCCGTCCGGGCCGCGACGAGCCGCAGCGTGCCTCCCTGATCCATCGCGTGCAGGCTGTTGACGATCAAGTTGATCATCACCTGCATCAACTGGTCGCGATCGGCGACGATGGTCGGCAGAGCCTCCTCCACCGCCCGCTCGACCGCGATGTGGTGGCGGCTCAAGCGCTCGTGAAACATCTCCAGCCCGTCCTCGATCAGCACCTTCAGATCGACCGGACAGTGCTCCCGCGGTTTGCGGCGGGCAAACGCGAGCAACTGGTTCATCACCCTCGTGATCCGTTCGACCTGCGTGATGATCGTGCTCAACCCCTTCTTCATGGATTCGTCCGAGGTTTTCTGCAGCAGATACTCGGCCCGGCCGAGTATCACGTTCATGGGGGTGCCGATTTCATGGGCCATCCCGGAAGCCAGCGTGCCCAGTTCCGCGACCCGTTCCGTTCTTCGCAATTGCGCCTCCAGCCGCTTCTCCTCGGTCACGTTCACGGACACGCCGGCCAGAAACCTGGTCCCCTGCGGGTCCACCAGCGGGAATTTGAAGGAGAGCCAATGTTGCGTGGCCCCTCGGGAATCGGTCGTCTGCTCCATCCTCGTCATGGGCTTGTTCGCCGACAGCACCTCCCAATCGTTCGCCCGGAACTGCCGCGCGGTCTCTGCCGGCCAGAAGGCCTCGTCGGTCTTTCCTTCCCAGTCCACGGACTCCCGGCCGGTCTGGTTGCATAGCAACCGTTCAAGCGGCTCGTTCATGTAGACATAGCGGCCCTGCTCATCCTTCATATAGGCCATGGCGGGGCTATGGTCCATGAAGGCCTTGAACCGCTCTTCGCTCGCGCGCAGCGCCTCCTCGGCGCGCTTGCGGTCCGTGATGTCGCGCAGCACCACCTGGATCGCCATGCCCTCGTGGTCCACGAATCGCGCCGCGGTCACCTCGACATCCGCGATCGAGCCGTCCAGCCGGATGATCCGTTCCTCGACCAACGGGATCGTCCGCAGCCCCTCGACCAACCGGTGGATCCGTTCTCGAATCGAGGCATGGTCGTCCGGATGGAACAGATCGAGCGGCGATTTCCCGATGATCTGATCGGGCCGGTGGGCGCCGAACAGTTTCACCCCCTGATCGTTGATGAACACGACCCGATCGCCTCGGTTGATCAGGATCGCCACCGGCGACACCTCGACCAGACGCCGGTATTGCTCCTCCCGCTGACGGAGCAAGAGTTCGGCCTGCTTGCGCTCCGTGATATCCACCACGAAGGCCAGCACCCGCAGGCCTTCGGACATTTGGATGGGATTCAATCCGATTTCAACCGGGAACACCGACCCGTCCTTTCGGCGGCCATGCAGGTCCCGTCCCTCCCCCATCCGGCGGGCGCTGGGGTCCCGCATGAACTGCTCGCGCTCGACCACATGCTCCGACCGAACCGGCTCGGGGACCAGCACCTCCACCGGTTGCCCGATCAGCTCGGCCCGCTCGTAGCCGAACAGCCGCTCGACCACCTGATTGACCAGGGTGATGCGCCCGCTCTGATCCACCAGCAACAGGCCGCTCGGCGCCGATTCCACCAACAAGCGAAACTGCTCGGCTGCCCGCTCCGTCTCGCGCTTGCGCCGTTCCGTTTCGGCCGTCGCCAACGCGACGGCGCGCCTCCGGCTCTGCATGACGATCGTCGCCCCCCATAAGACCGAGATCGCCATGATGCGGTTGAATTGCGCCGCCCGTGGATCAAGCGCCGGCGGAGACAGGACATAGCCGGCTGCCGAGAGCAGGGTCGTGAGGAGGCAGAGTTCGAACAGGAGGCGGGAACGGGGCAGGTCGTAGCTCAGAAACAGCGGCAGCAGGTAGAGGATGGGCACCGCCCAAGCCTGCGGCGTGATGAGGTCCAAGGCGAACACCGTCCCGGTCAGGACGATGACCGCGCCGGTTTGAAGCGCCAGTCTGGGCTTCATGTTCTAGGTCTTCCTATTTCGGAGACTGTCCGACATTGACCTTTCTACTGCGGCGAACGACGTACCGGCACCTGCTTTGTTCTCGGCCTCGAAAAATCCTCAACGTAATCCAGCGAATACGCCTCCGGTTTTTCGAGGCCTGCGGCCTTGCATCTGCCAGCACCTCCTTCGCCTCGTCACGAACGGCAATGTTGGACAGTCTCCTCGGACAGGCGGGGGCACAGAAGTGCAGGGACGGGCTATCGCTGCGACTTGCTCTCTTCGATTTCGCCGAGCTTGCGGTAGAGCGTCTTGCGGTCGATCCCGAGAATGTTGGCGGCTTGATACTTGTTGCCGCCGGTCTTTTCCAGAATGCGCAGAATATATTCCTTCTCGACCTCATGGAGCGGCAGCGTGCGTTCCGCCGCTTCGTCGATCACCCGGCGATCGCCGCGCGCCCCCTGGACCATCGGCGGGAGATCCTCCGCGCCGATCTTGTCCGCCCGGGAGAGCGTCACCGCCCGCTCGATCACGTTTTCGAGCTCGCGGACGTTGCCGGGCCAGGCGTAATCGATGAGGAGCGCCAGCGCGGATTCCGTGACGCCCCGCACGGGCCGATGAGAGGACTGCGCGCATTTCTGCAGAAACGCCTCCACCAGCAGCGGGATATCCTCCCGGCGCTCGCGCAGCGGCGGCAGGCGGATCTCGATCACGTTCAACCGGTAAAAGAGATCTTCCCGGAATCGCTTCGCCTTGACCTCCTCGGCCAGGGTGACGTTGGTCGCCGCAATAATGCGGACATCCACCGACAGCGAGCGGGCGGAGCCTACGCGGCGCACTTCCTTTTCTTGGATGGCCCGCAGCAGCTTGGCCTGCAACAGCGTCGGGATCTCGCTGATCTCATCCAGGAACAGCGTGCCCTGGTTGGCCTCTTCGAACAGCCCGCGCTTGTCGGTTTTGGCGTCCGTGAAGGCGCCGCGGACGTGCCCGAACAGCTCGCTTTCGAGCAGCGTTTCCGGGATCGCCGCGCAATTGACCGGAATGAACGGCGCGTGCTTCCGGTTGCTGTTGAAGTGAATGGCCTTGGCGACCAGTTCCTTGCCGGTCCCGCTCTCGCCCGAGATCAGAATGTTGGTCGGGCTGTCCGAGACCCGTTGGATGAGGTCGAAGAGCTCGCGCATTGCCTTGCTCTTCCCCAGGATCTGGTGGAAGCTGTATTCCTTGCCGACCGCGCGGCGGAGATGCGCCACCTCGCGGCGAAGGTGCGCTTCCCGTATCGCCCGTTCCAATGTCGGCACCAATTCGTTGGATTTCACCGGTTTGGTCAGGTAGTCGTAGGCCCCGTGCTTCATCGCGTCCACGGCGGTCTCGACCGAGCCGAAGGCGGTCATCAAAATCACGTTGGTATGGGGATAGGACCGCTTCACTTCCGAGAGGAGTTCCAACCCCTGCATCCCCTTCATCCGAAGATCGGTCAGCACGACCTCGTAGTCGGCCTGTCCCAGGTGCTTGAGCGCATCCTGTCCGTTGGTCACCACCGTGACGGCATGACCCCGCTCCGACATGATGTCCTCCACCAGCGACCCCATGTCCGGGTCGTCATCGACGACAAGGACCGATCCTTTCGTATCCGCGGTCACCATATTCGTCCCGTTTAAATCGACTACCGTCCCAGAACCGCGCCCAGCCTAGTCCTTTGCTTCGTTGCGGGTCAAGTCGGAGGACCGCAGCCGGTTCCGTCCCTCCGCCGACCTGCATTTTAATGACGGGGGCCAGCCCCCTCAATCTCATAGACGATCGTACGAGAGGGCCCATGCTCATAGATCACCCGGTAGGCCTGCGGCAACCGATCCGGCTCGCTCAAGACGCGCATCCCCGGCCAGTAGTCCTCTTCATGCTTGCTGTAGACGAGGAACCGGATGCCCTCGACCGCTACGGTTGCGAGATATTGGTCCAGCGAATCAGCGACCGCTCCGGACGTCACGTTCAATCCGGTCAAATGCGCCAGGTGCGGTTCGACGGCCATGATCCGATCGCCGGCCGCCGCACGGGATTTGATCGCCGCCGCCGCGTCCAGCAGATGCGTCGGCTCCGCCTCCAAGAACCATCTCGCGCTGACGTAGGAACTATAGGCGACGGCCAGCGCCACGAGACTGAACACCCACCACCCTATGGCCCATTCCCTCCGAACAACCTGTCCCGGGATCGGCATCCGCTCGAAATGAAACAGCGGCAGCACGACCAGCACGAACAGCAGGGGGAAGAGAAAGAAATAGAACCGGACAGCGAATCCGGCCAACCCGTGCAGCAGGTATCCGGCCGCGCACAGGATCAGAAAGGCGGCCCGCTTGGCGGTCATCTGTTGCAGATACAACAACAGCCCGGCTCCGGCGAAGAGCGCGGCGGGGAACCCAAGGACGTACCACGACAGGCGATAGGCCTTCCCATAGAGCACGTCCTTCAGAAAGGTCTTCGCGATCTGCCACGGGTCGTGGAGCAGGACCTCCCAGGGAGAGGCGAACCGCTGGCCCATGTCGGCAACCGCCCAGACGAATGCGTCGCCTTGCGGATGATAAAAGTGCGCCGCGACCTGCTGATGGAGATCACTCGCGAACGGGCTTCCGTTCCGATGCCAATTCACCAACAGCCACGGCGCCATAACGAGCAGGGCCGCTCCCAAGAACACCGCCATCTTGACCAGTCTCGTTCTCCAGGAGTCGCCAGCCTCGCCGAGGAACAGCAGCGCCACGGGGATCCCCGCGAGCACGAAGAGCGCATTGTACCGAAGAAGGTAGGCGGCCCCCGCTGCGACACCGGCCTGCGCGCAGACCGCCACCGTGGCTTCGCGGCGCAACAGCAGCCACATCGGGACCACCAGAGCCAGGTTGGCGACCATGTCGGCGGACGCGACGAAGGCATGGGGCAACAGGGCCAGCAGCGTCAGGATTGTGGCGGCCAGCGCCTGGCGCCTGCCCCACAACACCGACAGCAGTCGATAGCTCACGAATCCGATCAATCCGGCCGACAGGCCGGAGAGGATCTTCCCTGCGGCAAACATGTCGGATGTGAAGCGGGACAGCAACGCGAGCAGATACGCATAGCCCGGCGGATAATGTTGGTTGGTATAGGGCTCTCCGGCAAGGACCAGGCCGGCCTGCACGACATCCCGTCCGAAAAAATCGGTCTCCACCCCCCAATTTCCAACCTCCCGAGAGGCGCCCAGCCCGAGCGCTAAGGTTCCGATACAGAGACAAGCCGCCAAGGCGAGCAGATCGTACCGGCGGTCCTCCCCCGATCGTGAGGCGGCCTGTTCCATCGAAGTCTGACGCTCCCGGCTCCCTTCGGTCGATTCGACGCTCATGGGAAGACCGTCTCCCCCCGCGCGGTTCTCCCCGATCCCACGGGCTCCTCCACGATCGGGGCCGTCCCAGAGGTTCCCCCCGCGTCGTTGACCGAGGGCACCGCGTGCCCTCTGCCCATGAGCAGCGAGCGGACGAGAGTTATTTCGTCCTGCGTGAATTCCCGGAGCGCCCAATAGCAGGCGACGATCAAGCCGGTCAGGACGAACAGCTTGACGAAGACCAACGGCCCGGGAGTCGGCCACATCGCCGCTGCGGCGAAGGCGAACAGACTCACGATGAGGGTGCGGACGACCAGGCCAAGCGGCGGCACGACCCCCCACAGGCGGCCGAGGGTGACCAATCCCATGAGCATCCCCATGAACCCCGCCAAGGCGGTGACCGCCGAGGCGCCGAGCGGACCATATCGTGGAATGATCAGCATGTGTCCCAGCAGCGCGAGCGGAACGAGGGGCCCCGTCAGCGCGACCGTCATGCGCGGCTTTCCGTCGGCGATCACGACGGTAAGCGCCACCGTCAGCGGCAAGGTCGCGGCGGCCCCGAAAATGAGCGCCGGGAGAAACCGCCCGGTCTCCTGGAATGAGGCCCCGAACAGGCAGGCGGAAATCTCGCCGGCCGACCCCGCGATCACCGCCGCGAAGGGAAACATCGTCAAGGCTCCTCGCAAGGCCTGCTCCGTCATCATCCGCGCGAGACCCGCGTCGCCGCGAGCCAGCGCCCGGCTCACGCTCGACAGCAGCAGCGGCGCCGCCGACATCCCTAACAACGTCGGAAGCAGCGCCAGATTTTGCGCCGCGCCATAGAGACCCGCCTCTTCGACCGTGGCGCCCAGGACCTTGAGGGCGAACAGATCCATCCGTCCGAGCGCCGCCAGGCCGACGGCGGAGAGAAACAGGGGCCAGGAGTAATGCCACAGCGCCCAGGACTTCGAACCGGTCTTCGAGAACAGCGCCGGACGCAGGGTCCGTCGATACAGGCGCAATTCGAGCAGCGTGGAGCCGATGATGGCCAGGATGACGCCGAACACGGACAGGCCGCCGGAAACCAGGATGATCACGAACAGCAGCCGCGCGAGCCAGCGCCCGGCGCTTGCCGAGGCGCAGGCCTGATAGGCGCCCGTCCCTGCGAGAATGTGGCGATGGGCCTGCGCAAGCGCGAACAACGGAATATCCACCGCCATGAGCGCGAGGCAGGCCGCCAACGTGGGCTCATTGAGCAGCCGAGCGAAGGGCAGCGCCAGCATCCACATCGCCACCATGACCCAGATTCCCATGCGGAACTGAAGCTGGACGGCGACCGTGCCCAGCGGCCGCCAATCCGGGCTTTCTCCGACGTGCTTGATCGTCGCCCTGGAAAACAACGAATTGATGCTCCACTCCGCCAACCCAACCAGCGTGACTGCGAGCGTCAGCAACCCATATCCGTCCGCCCCGAGGTTCCGGGTAAGAAAGGCGGCGGTCACCAGCCCGGTCACGGGGAAGAGGGCCTCCGCCAGGAGGACCCGGAGGGTGCCGTCAAGCAAATGGCGCCCCGGGTGAGCAAGGAACCGAGCGGTCGTCATCGCGGCGGCATCGCCTTCACCTTGGCCGTCTCACGCCGGCAGCCTTGCCAGAGAAACCCGGCGGCATTCGCCACCTGCCAGAGCAGGAACAACGCGGTAAGGGAGACCGTCCGCCTGTCGCGGGCGCGCACGAAGAGGTGCCCGAACACGTTGCGATAGAAAGAGAACTCGGGACGAAAGGGGCCGGCCCCGCGGCGGGCGCGCGCCCGATGAAAGCGACACGCGCCTCGCCCGTAGCCGAAATGCTGACGCCAGAATCCGGCCAAGGTCAGCTCGTGACGGTGATGGATCACCGCATCAGGAGCATAGACCAGCCGGCGCCCTTCGCGCACCCACCGATCGCAGAGATCCCGATCTTCCGACGTTCGAAAGGACGGATCGAACCCTCCGATAGTCCGGAACAGATCGGCGGGCAGAGCCAGGTTGTTGGACGCGAAGAACTGGAACTCGCTGTGCATCGCGAGAAAATAGGCCCTCGCCGCTTCCACAATCACTTGGCTCGCGGTCGCATAGATATTGTCGGGCAGCGCGTTGGCGGTGCAGCCCCCCACCAGCGCCCGCGGCGCGCGCTCGAACGCACGGGCGAATCCCTGGAGCCAGCCCGGATCCGGGGTGCAGTCGTCGTCGGTGAAGGCCAGGTATTCGCCTTGGGCCTTGGCGGCTCCCGCGTTCCGGGCGGCCGCCGGCCCCGCATTGGGTTGGCGCAGCCACGTCACGCGACCATCGAGCCGATCGAAATCCGCCGCGTCAAGCGGCGGTTCGCTTCCGTCGTCGACCATGATCACCTCGAAGCGCGCCGCAGGGTACTCCAGCCCGGCCAACGCTTCGAGACAGGCTCGAAGCTGTCGCGGCCGATTCCACGTGGGAACGATGATCGAAAAGGACGGCGCGGGCGGGGTTGCGCGCGGAGCCCTCGAAGACGGGACAGGATCGTCGTTCACGCGCCCCTCATGCCCGATCGACCGTCACGCTTCTGCCCGTCGAGGCCGACTCCATGGCCGCCAGCGCCACCGCCAATGCGCGCCGGCCATCCTCCAGGGTACAGCCGGGCGGGCGGCCGTTTTGGAGACAGGCCAGGAAATGCCGCCACTCCTCCCGATAGGACAGGGCCCATTCTCCCCCATGGCGTAGGCCCGAGATCGCCTGCGGCAGTTCCCGGACGAGACGTGTCGTCGCGTCCACCCGGCTCCGGACATCCCCGGGGATACTCGTCGTAGAGGCGTATTCCAGGCCGTCAAATCGGTAGAACGACAGCGCCAGGGAACCCGCTCGCCCGAAGATCTCCAGACCGTTGTTCTGGCTCGTGCGCTCGGCGCAGGCGGCGGTCGCCAGCACGCCGTTGCTCATCCGGGCGATCACCGTGGCCGATTCATCCTCCCACTGCCCTGACCGTACATAGGCGCTGACTTCCTCCACTTCCGCCTGTGCCAGATAGCGCCAGAGGTCGAAGTGATGGACGGCCATCTCCAGCAGCGCCCCTCCGCCCGTCGCGCGGGCCCTTCGCCATGCCGGGACGCGGTCATGGAAACTCGTCAGGACGCTGCGGATCAGATCCAGCGGTCCCAATCGGCCCCGTTGGATCACCGCTCGCGCCTGACCGGTCAACCGATGCCAGCGTGCATTGAATCCCATCATCACAGTGCGGGTCGTGCCGGACGCCCGCGCGATCAGTCGATCGCAATCCTCCAGCGTGAGCGCGAGGGGCTTTTCGATGAAGAGATGCTTCCCCGCCTCCAATGCAGCCAGCGCGATCTCCACATGCCGCTGGGCCGGCATGCAGACGGCGACGGCATCGACAGAATCGAGCTTGAGCAGGTCCTGATAGTCGGCGACCAGATGCTCGGCTCGGACGTGCCGCGACGCCCGGCGCAGCGCGTCGGGGTCCGGATCGGCCAGTCCCACGACCTCCAGCCCCTGGAGCGACTTCAGGGCCGGCAGGTGCAGTTGGTCCGTAGCGCGCCCGCACCCGATGAATCCGATTCGAACCGCCCGCTGCAAGCCGGCTTCCATGACACCCTGTCTGTGGTTCACGCCAGGGACAGATCCCGACGGTCTTCGTCCCGGATATGCCGGAACCGATGAAATTCGAACCGGGCCACCTGATCGACGGCCCGACCGATTCCCGCGGCATAGCCGACCAATTGTCCGGCTCCGTCCAGAATCAGCCCGATCGCCAGCGCGTGGACGCATGAACGGAACCGGCGCCGCTGCTCGCCGGGCTCAAGCCCCCTCCAGATCCGCCAGAGCCGCAACGCTGGAATCACCGGGGAGCCGGCCACGAACAGCGCGCGCCGCCAGAGCGCCGTCTCCCGCACCCGTGCACCGGCGAAGAGACGACCATTGTAGAATTGCACGGGCAGCCACGACCGCCACAGCGAAAAATTCGTATGCGCGACCTGCGCGGACGGATCGAGATAGAGGCGGTGCCCCTTCTGGCGCAGATCCCAATGCAGCAGCGTCTCCGCCTCCATCATCGGCTCCAACTGCGGCCCGTACCCCAGCAACAGATCCCGTTTGTAGCTGGTGTTGTGACCGGGGAGAAAATCCGCCTCCCGCGCAGTCGTCGGCCAGAGCCAGGGGCCGTAGCCGATAAAAAGATCCGCCCAACTCACGGCGCTGTTGGGATTCGCGTTGCGGACCGCCGGGCCGACCGCCGCCCAAGGGCCGCGATGCGCCCTGATCAGGCTCTCCGCCCATTGCGGGTCGGGGAAGCAATGGTCCTCCGCCAGCGCGACCAGCGGAGCCATGGCGCGGCGAATGCCCGCGGCGTTGGCTCGGCCGATGGAGCGGATCGCCCCCACTTCCACGATCTGCACCTGTGCAAACTCTGCAAGGAGCGCGGACAGCCTGGTCTGGTCCAGATTCAGTTGGGCGCGGGACGGAGCCACGATCACCATTTCGAGCGAAGCCCGGACCGTCTGGCGGAGAAGGTACGAGATCGTGTGACGAATGACGTCGAAATCGTCCGGCGTCGCGATCACGATCGACATCAACGGGCTGTTCGGCTCGCTCACCTGTCGGAGACTCCTTTCAGTCCGGCACCTCGGGCGATACCGGTTTGGCTGCGACGATGCGTCGGGCGGGGATCTGCCACCGGATCATCCGGGCCGCCAGCGGCTCAGGCGCTGCTTTACCCCATAGAGGTCCAGGCCCGCGATCCCATACAACGTATCAGTCCGTGGCCGCACCCCGCCGCCGCCCCATAGACAGAGGCCGAACCGGCCGGCCCCGATCGCGTGGGTGAGCCCCGCACGGCGGCCCAGGACGTTCCAATCGTTCCACAGGTCCGTCGACCAGTGGATGTCGTCGAATATGATCACGGAGCCCGGATTCAACCGCGCGGAGAGACGATCAAAGAGCCGGAGGTTCTCCCCCTTCTTCTTGCTTCCGTCGATGAAGGCGAGGTCGATGCCGTCGCGAAGGCCCGGCAAGATCCGGTCCAGCGCCGCGTCGAAGGAGGCCGTGATCAATTCGAAGCAGCCGACGACCTGACGAAGGTGCGCCTGCGCCAGCCTCGCTCGTTCCGGACTGCCCTCCACGGTAATAAATCGTCGGCAGCTCGGCGCCGACGCCAAATAACAGCCCGAGATGCCGGCGGCGGTTCCCAATTCCAGGATCGTTTTCGATCCGGCCTCCTTGGCGCAGAGATACAAGAAGGTCTCCCAGAGAGGCGAGACGCTGGTCACATGCGCCACTTCGGTCAAGGATCGCCTGCCTTGAGCAGGGCCGGAGGACTGTCCCGCTGACCCAGCCCCAACCGAAGGCCCATCCCCGCCCTCCCGAAACACTCCCACCGAATCCCCACTCCGCTCGGCCATCTTGGCCCGGAGGGCTTCGATCCCGCTCGACGACTCCGGCATCTTCCTCGCTGATCGTCCTGTCCAACAGAAATTGAAGCGGCCGGCAAAGCGCCTCCGGGAGCCCGTTCCGTTTCATGTTCCGCAGCCGTCGCCGGCCGATTGTTGAGGTCAGCGGAAGCGTCCACCGTCCTTCCAGGACGAACCGCCCGGCCATCGACTGGCCACCCATCGACACCCCTTCGACCCTCAAAGACAGTCCTCACTTCGATCGCAGGTCGGCGACCCGGTTATAGATGGTCGCGATCGACCAGCCGATCAGCCCTCCCGTGACGGCGCCGTAGAGAAAACCGATGAGGCTGCCGGTCCAGGTGACCGAGTAGCCGACGAAGTAATTGGACAGCAACTGGAGATGGCTTCCGACATGCTCGCCGCCTCTGATCAGCAGCCAAACGGTCATGAGAAACAACCCGGCGCCACCCACTATCCCGAAACCGGCCGCGAGCAGCCAGGCCTGAATCCTGGCCACAGCCCGACTGAGTTCCCGCTCATCTTGATTCGGTCTGTCCATCTGTCACCTACCGGTCTCGAACCGTTACACCTTGTCCAGCAGATCGCGGCGCTCCTCCGCCTCTGCGCGGGAACGCGCCAGCGACGCGTACAGCATGACGCCGCGATTGCACAGCCAGGCCCCCGCGTATCCGGTCAGGAATCCCCACAGTCCCGCCTCGACCAGGCCGATCGTGGCGCCGGCCCATGTCACGCTGAAGCCGGGGAGAAACTCTCCGAGGAGAGACAGATTCGGCCCCACAACCCTGCCGCCCTTGACCAACAGGATCGCCGTGGCCAGGAAGAGTCCCAGTCCGCCGACCGCTCCCGTCGCCACCCCCATCGCGACAGGATCCAGCCGCGCAAAGGCCCGGTCGAGCACAAGATCCAGCGCGGCCGGCACCTCGGACACCTCGTTGACCGGAACGGCCACCCGCCTGGGCACCATCCGGTCTCCGCCCCTCAACTCGGCCACGCGGCCCTCCTCGTGATATTCCATCTCGGTGTTCACGGCCCAGACGTCCCAACGCTCCCCCGTGATGTTGCGAGCCGCGTAGATCCCAGTCAGCATCGAATGGTCCTGGTTGTTGTAGCGGTGAAGCCCGTTCCGCCCGATGGTCTGCAAATTGGCAAAGGTCGCCAGATAGTCGCGGATGACCGTCACATTGGCTTGGTAGGTTTGGTCGTACACGGGATAGGCCTTTTCCATTCGGACGACCGTGCCGTCGACCACGTCCTTCGGATCGACCAAGCCCAATTGACAACACTCTCGGATGCCCAATTGGATGAGCTGCTCATCCGGCCAGGACCATTCCTCATCTTTGTCCCACAGGAAATATTCCAACCCCAACGACGTGGTGGCCGGATCCGGGACCATGTAGGGACTCCAGTTCTTGTAGTTCTGGATCCTCCCGACCTTGACGTCCGGAGAATGGATATAGATCCAGTTGTCTGGGAAGACCTCTTCGCGGTTGACGACTAGGACCACGGTCAAATAATCCCGGTAACGGAGACGCGCCGCGGCATCCAGCACCTTGGCGGGCGGCGCAGGGCTCAGCGCGAACATGAGTTCCCGGAGCGGCATGGTCGAGACAAAGTCGGATCCGTCGAATTCCGCCCGCTCCCCGGTCAACATCGTCCCGGAGACGGACTCGACCCGTCCCCCTCGATGACGGACCCTCTGGACGTGGGTGCCGCGGACCGTCCGGACGCCCCGTTCGCCGATCACCGACTCACAGCGTTCCCACATCATGCCGGGCCCGAATCTCGGGTAGTGGAACCGCTCGATCAAGGAGGTGATCGTCTGGCCGTCCATGCCGCGAGACGCGCGCAGCAGCGCGTTGCGGAGGGCCTGCTTGAGGGAAAGGTTCTTGATCCGCTGCGCCGCCCAATCCGCCGAGATTTCCGTGCAGGGAATCCCCCACACCTTCTCCGTATAGGTCTTGAAGAAGATGTGGTACAGCCGGGACCCGAATCGATTCGACACCCAGTCTTCGAAGGTTTTTTCGTCATGGATATGCGCGAACCTCGCCTTGAGATAGCTGAGCGCCACCAGAAGTGACTCGACCGGCCCCAGGCCGATCAAGGCGTTGACCGGCTTCAAGGGATAGTCGAAGAAATGCTGCTTGTAATAGATCCGGGACTTGCGGGCACGCAGCAGGAACTCCTCTCCCAGGATCTCCTGCCACAACTCATTGATCAACGGCACCTTCGAGAAAAACCGATGCCCGCCGATATCGAACCGATAGCCGCCGTAATTCACGGTTTTGGAAATCCCGCCGACCTGGGTGCCGCTTTCCAGCACGGTCGAAAGCACTCCGCGCTTGGAGAGTTCATAGGCGGACGTCAATCCGGCGGGACCGGCCCCGATGATCACGACGGGACGCCGGGTCACTTGGCCTTCTCCGACGGCACGGACTTCACGGAAAGCCTGCCCTTCAGATCCGAATCCCGGAACGCCGGCCTGGTCCAGGACTTCGTCAGGAATCGAAGCAGGCCGATCCCAAAGGCCAAGCCGCTGTAGAGAAAGTAGGCCCAGTGCAACGGGATGGCCCGGAAGGCGAAGAGCCATCCGCGCTTCCTGACGAACAACCGATAGAGTCGCTGATTCAGCGCAAGCAGCCCCGCCGTGGCCAGGCCCACCACAACGATCGCCCAACGCCACCACCAGGCGACGGCCAACCCCGCGACCAGGGTCCCGGCCAACAGCGTGCTGATGCGTCCGGCCATCTGCAAGTTCAAGTCATTCAGGACCGCCCGACGCGAGAGGATCAGGTGCGTCCAGGGCAGCGCCCGGCGGAACACATCGGTCAGCACGATCGAAGAAACAGTCCAGCGCTTCCAATGGGTGACCTGCAAGCTCTTCACCAGCCTGATCCGATGGCCCGCGTCTTTAAGGCGATACCCGATTTCAATATCTTCGATGGAAGGCGTCCGATAGGTTTCATCGAACCCGCCGACGGCCTCGAACACGGTCCGCCGGATGGCTCCGCAGGCGCCCCAGAAGGTCGAGGCCTCCTCGCAGCCCTCCTGATGAACCCAATGGTGCAGGAGATTTCTGTATTGCGAGAGAAAGCCGGGATCGCCCGGCTCATCATCATAGGACCCCATCACTGCCGCGACATCCGGTTCTTGCCGAAATAATTCGGCGATTCGGCCGATCGTCTCGACCCTGACCGTGACATCGGCATCGACGAAGAACAGAATCTCCCCCTGGGCCTTGGCAGCCCCCAGATTCCGCGCCCTCGCTGGTCCTCCGGCAGTCGGAATCCGCAGGACCCGTAGCCCGAGTCGCTCGGCATAGTCCCCCGACCCGTCCGTGTCCCCATCCGCCACCACGATGATCTCAAGAGGAGGCGGCGACGAGGCCTGCAAGCTCTCCAGGCACCGGCGAAAGTGCGGCCCCCCGTTATGGACCGGGACCACGACCGAAACGGTGACGGCTTGAGCGGATTCAAACCGGTCCATCATCGGCTGGTTGGATGGCGGCAATGTGCCATAGCCTTCTACTTTACTTATGAGGCGCGTCCTCGGATCCCCCGCCTTGGGCAGACAAGGTCTAAGAGTATAGGGAGGCGGCCTCAGGCTCAAGCTCCCGAACATCTCTTGCCTTGCGAGCGAGCCCCCGGGAGCGACCGCCGATCGTCTGACTCACGGCAACGAGCGCGGGAACCATCTGGGCACGACTGACGAGCGCGGCCGCCTCGTGCAGGAACATTCGGGCCGTGGTTGAGCCCCTCAACATGGACGGGCAGGATCTTCCGCGCGCCATCCCCTCCGGTCATCCCCGGGCATGCCCTGTTCGGAGGGACGCAGCAGGGAGCGGAAGGGTCTGAATTTTCCGCTCGGGTCAACCGGGATCGTCTCCGCCAGTTCGATCTCGACCGCCACGCCCGACCCCACCTTGGCCGAGACCGATCGTTTCAGCGCCGCGATCTCCTGTGTCGGCGCGTCTGCCCCGGGCACAATGCGCAGGACGATCCGATCCAGCCGCTCTTGGGTCACCTGAAACGCCCGAATCCAGGAATAGTGGATCATACCGAGTTCATAGGGATGCATCGTACGGCCATCCGGAAGACGAAAGTAATCGACCGTTCGACCTTGGACGGATCGGATGGTCGAGAAGGGTTGTCCGCAGGAACACGAGAGGCTTCCCCTGATCACGACATCCCCCAGCCGATACCGAATCATGGGCATGGCGTAGGCATGCAGATCCGTTCCCACGACTTCACCCTCCTCCCCTTCCATGACGGCCCGAGCGCCGTCCAGAATCTCGATGACCACCCCGTCGTCGCAAACGTGCAGATCTCCCGTCCGGCGGCATTGCCACGCCAGGACGTTGAACTCGATGCTGGCATAGGTATCATAGACCGGGGCGCCGAACCCCTGTTCAATCGATTCGCGCATCGGAGGCGTCAACACCTCTCCTCCCGTTCCGACGAAGCGCAGGCGGAGGGATTGCAGTTCGACCGGATCCACCTGTTGGGCCAGTCGGGCCAGCGCGCTGGCATAGCCCGAGAGCACATCGGGCCGAATGGTCTTCAGTTCCTTCGCAATGTCCTCGGACGATTGAAAGCAACTGACCATCACATATCGGCCAAGCCCGACCGCCTCGGCGGCGCGGTGAAGCAACCGGTTGTCTTCCGCGGACTGAGTCCGGGCCAGCATCACATAGGCATGCAGGTCGGTAGGGCGCAGCCCATACGACCGCAGGGCACGCCATCGATAAGCGTTATGCAGCCGCTCTTCGAGCCAACTGCGCCGCACGGTCAACGGGCGACCTGATGACCCGCTGGATCGGCTGGGAATCAGCGACGAGGGATCCACGCCCCTCGTCACGATATCCGCAATCGGGAGATCCTGAAGCTCCGCCCTCGAGGTAACGGGCACCAGCGCCAGATCTTCGATCGTCCGAATCCGGTCCGGCTTCACGCCATGCCGGTCGAAAAGCCGCCGATAGTAGGGCACGGATTCGTAGGCATGGTGGATCAGCCGGCGCAACCGTTGATTTTGGAACGACACGACCTGGTCCCGCGAGGCGCGAGGGTGACGGAGCAACGAGCCGAGCGCGGTCGCAGCCTGAACGGCGGAGAGCATGGATTCAATCCGCCTTCGCGCCCCGGAGAAACCACTCATCCCAGAGCTGGACCCCCAGCACTCCGATCAATTCCCGGCCATGATCTCCCGCACCGGCCTGTTGCCGGGCCAACAGCCCCCTCACCGCCCGCGGTTCAAAATGCCCGCGCGTCCGAAGCTCACGCTCCGAAAGCGCATCCTGCACGAACGACGGCATCGACCGGTCCCAGGGCCAATCGGGAGCGGCCAGCCCGCGTTTCTTTCGATACGCAATCTCCTTGGGCAACAGGCCGTTCAGGGCCCGGCGCAGGATGTATTTTTCCGTGAGTCGCCGCAATTTCAGATGCGGCGGGATCTGGCTGCACAACTCGACGAATTCGTGGTCCAGAAACGGCACGCGGACTTCCAGCCCGTGGGCCATGGAGGCGGCATCAAGGCTTCGCGTAATGTAGTCCGACAGGCGCAGATTGAGGTCAAAATACTGCAATCGAGAAAACCTCGCCCATCGCTCGAACTGAGAGGGCAGGTCAGGCGACCAGGACGACTCTCCCTCCTGATGCCATTGTGCTCTCAGCGCCTCCGAAAAGAGGCGCGGATCCACTGCATCGGTCGCATTGTCGATGACCTGCAGATAGCGCGAGCGGCTCATCGGCGCCGGGGCGCCCAAGGCCCGGCAGGATCGAGACCATAGCCTTCGAAGCGCGGGAATCCGGGAAACGAGCCGCCGCAGCCCGACTGGCAGATGAAGAACCGGCTCTAACAGCTTCTCCACGCGATACCAGGCATATCCCCCGAACACCTCGTCCGCCCCCTCGCCGGCCAGCACGACTTTGACCTCTTGAGAGGCCCGCTGCGCCAGGAGCAGATGCGGGATGATGCCGCCGGAGAGGCTGGGATCCTCGCGGTGCCAGATTGCCTTGGGCCAGAGATCAAAATCCTTGATCCCGCAGGCCGTGACGCTCTTGCGAAAGCGATCGGGGTGGAGATCAGACAGGATGCGGGTCGAGCCGATTTCATCGAAGCGCGGATCGTCGAACGAGACGGAAAACGTCTGGATCGGACGGCCGACCTGCCGGCTCATCACGGCCGCCACGCCGCTTGAGTCGAGCCCGCTGCTGAGGTAGGCCCCGACGGGCACGTCGCTGCGTAGATGAAATCGAACGGATTCGTCGAGTTTTGCCTGGACCGCTTCGGCCCATTCCTCTTCCCGGCGCTGGGGCACAGCCTGCCCTTGAGCCGGAAAATCGAGGTCCCAGTAGCGTTGCACCGTGAACGTCCCGGCCTGATAGAGGAGAAAGTGGGCCGGGGGGAGCCGCAGGACCCCGCGCAACAGTGTATGGGGCGCCGAGATGAACCCGACCGCGAACAGCTCCTGCATGGCATGGGCGTGGACCGTTCGCTCCATCGCTCCGCCCGCGAGGATGGATTTGATTTCCGATCCGAAGAACAGCGCGTCGCCGGTCACGGCATAGCTCAGCGGCTTGATGCCGAAACGGTCTCGCGCCAGCAAGAGCCGGCGATGCCGGCTGTCCCACAAGGCAAAGGCAAACATGCCTCTCAGGAACTCGACGCAACGATACCCATAGTCCTCGTACAGATGCACGATTGCCTCGGCGTCCGAATCCGTGCGGAACCGATGGCCGGCGGCAAGCAGGCGTTCCCTCAATTCGAGATAATTGTAGATTTCCCCGTTGCACACCAGGGTCACGGTTTCATCCTCATTGGAGATCGGTTGGTCGCCTCGCTTGAGATCGATGATGCTCAGACGGCGAAAACCCAGGCCGACTCCCGGACTGAGATGAAAACCTTCGCCATCGGGCCCTCGGTGCCGAACCAGATCCGTCATGCGACGGAGCCGGTGCTCGTCAACCGGTTGACGAGAATCTCGGTAGGCGATGCCCGCGATTCCGCACATGTCAGGCTCCCGGCAGAGCGGTGGCTGCGCACTCGGCAAGGCGATAGCATCGCCGGAGCCCGTCCACCCACAACTCGTCTTCCCGCTGATGCTCGTTTCCCAGGAGGGCGGAAAACCCTCCCCCGTCGCGAAAAATCAACGGCGTATGAGACAGGAACTCCGTGACCACGGAATTCCCCTGGCGCCACCGCAGCAGAAGGTCGTGATAGCTGTCGGGCTTGTCGTAGAGGGTGACCCCCCATTTGCTCTTGTATCGCAAGAGTCCGTCGGTCAGAGACGGACGGCTGCCCCTGAAATCCACCGTGCGGCAGCCCATCTCGCGCGCCCACTTCACGATGAAGTAATAGAGGGCCGCGACGGCCCCTTCCCGCTCCAGACTCAGGTCCCCATCGGCCGTCCCAAGCGCCAACAGGTCGAGCGTTTCGGCCTTTCGCTCGAAGAGAACCGCGGCGACGCGTCGTCCGTCCCGCTGCACCCAGAGAATGCCTCCCCGGGCGACCCGGCGCCGGAGATCCTGCCTGCTCCGCAAAAACGCCGATTCTCCATGACGCTTCCGAGCAAACGGCAGGTACATGGATCCGTAAAAGGCATCGCAGTCCTGGGCCCCCTGCGTGACGACCGGGCGGTACTGATGGCGCCGGACAAGGACCATGTCCCGCTTGATGCTGCCGCCGCTTCGCACCAATTGTTCGAGATCCTCGGGAACGCGCAGTCTGGTTCCGACCCACTCGGGCACCGGCAGGTAACCGAGACCGGTCCATCTCCCGGCCGACCGCCGATCCACGCGCGCCACCGTCAGGTCGGCCTCTCCGCAAAGCCGGTCGAGAACGTGAGGCAGGGCCGAGAGGGTGAACTCCCCGACAGCTTCGCGCGCCGGCTCGCCTTGGAAAAATCGTTGCGCGACATACCCGACCCATGGCTCGTGCCCTGCGACCAGGAGGACGCCGGGCCGTCCGCTTCCTCGCGTCGGGCCTCGCAACCGGGCGACCGGCGTCTTCCTGAGTCCCGACCATCCCAGCAGGGCCAGACCGACGCGCGTGATTCCCTCGCGCAGCCGATCAGGCAGGCGAGCGCCGGCCCATTCGGCCATGTCGCGCATGACGGTACTCATGCCGCTTCCCGGCTGGGCTTCCGGCAACGCATGGCGACAAAATTCCCCGTGAGGTAGCGTGTCGGGAAGCGGGCCAGGCATTCCCACGTCATCAACCATCGGCCGAATCGCGCCTGCAGGGTCGTCGTCGCGTGGGCCTGGAGCCATCGGGCCACTCGCACCCCCATGACGCGGGGACAATGCAGAATCGCCGTGGACTCAAGAATCTCCAACCCCGCCTCCTCGATCATCCGCCCGAACGGCCCAGGCCCGCAGGTGGCGCCTACATAGTACGGCACCACGCCGAGCCGATTGAGCCAGCGGAACGGCAGACTGTTCCTCAAGGCGATGATCGGATTCGCCAAATTATCGATGGTGATGACCAACTGCCCGCCTGGTCGGACGGTCCGCGAAAGCTCCCTGAGGCTGGCCGCCATCTCGGTCAGCGAGTGAAAGTGATCGAGCGTAGAATTGGACACGACCGCATCGAACGAGTCGTCCGCAAACGGGAGCCGGCGCACATCCGCGCAGGCCATCGCCGCGTGGGGCCGCGCGGAGGCGGCCCCGCGGAGCGCCGTGATCGAGACATCCATCCCGACCACGACCTCCGCACGGCTCATCAAAAACGTCCACAATCCTTCGCCCACCGCTTCGTCGAAGAGATCCGTTTTCAGCAATCGTCGGATCGGCGCCCTCGTCAACCATCGCGCGCAGAGCCCGAGATTGACGGCGTCGCTGTGGGCGCGCCAGAGCCGATCCGGCCCGCCCTTGGTCCACGCGCGGGCCACGTCATCCCAATACCGCTGTTCAGCGGAGGTCGAGCCGGCCGCCGGTCGGTTCCTCTGCTCGGCTCCTTTCATGAGGTTCCCGTCAAAAAGGTTTGGTCCCCACCGCATACGCCAACGACCATGGAAGCCGAACGAGAGAATCGGCGCAATCGATCGTGAACCGCGCTCGCAGCTCCTGCTCAACCTGAGGCAGCTCCGCTTTGACCATCCCGAAGAGATGCCGGCAGTACCAGACCAGGGAGGGAAGATCGGGAAAATCCCAGGTGAAGCGCTCATGCCGCTCCGAGACCTCCCGAAATCCCGCGTGAGCCATGAGGGCCGTGAGCTCGCCGGGACGAAAGAACAGCCCCTTGTGGCCGGTCAGGCTGAACCGATCCACCGCATCATTCAGGAACCATCCGACGGGCGTGCCTTCCTGGACATCCGCCACGGCAAGTTTTCCGCCGGGAATCAGCACGCGAAACGCTTCCCGGAACACATCGAGCTTGGATTCGATATGGTGCAAGCCGGCAAGGCTCCCGATCCGATCCATCGTTTCCGATGCGAGCGGCATGACGGTGAGCGAACCGAGCACGCGATCAAACCGCGGGGCGACCCCGTGAAGAAACCCTTCGGCCGGCTCAAGACAAATGATTCCCCGATGGTGTCCGCGCCGCTGCTCCAGACCCTCGGCCAGATATCCGCCCCCGGCCGGCGCATCGCAACACTGATGACCGGGGGCCGCATCCAAGAGGTTGATCAACAGCGACCGCTCTGTTTCCCGCACGGATGGAAGGGCGCGGCACGCTTCATTGTAGGAACCGCCGCGGGTGTTGAAAATATATTCGTAGTCCGACATGGGGGCCTCACCTCCGCGCGTCGATCAATCGCGGTCGCGTTCAAACACCTACATTATGGGATTGCAGCATCGCGCAGATTCGTTCGGAGATCAGATCGCCCGCCAGCCGATGGGCCGTGGCGTTCCAGTGCCCATCGCCCAGCTTGGCGTTCGGAAACCCGTGCAGAAAGACACCCTGTTGCGCGGCGTAGGCGGCCAGAGGCTCGGCCAGACTCAACGATGCGATGCCCTCCCGCCTCGCCAAGGCCTGAATGCGTCGATCCGGGTAGTAGAGATCCGGCACCCCGAGTCGTCGGGCGACCGCCTCTCGATGTTGAAGGTCGGGGTGAACCTGGTCGGGATTCGAAAGGCTCACCAGAAGGAATCGGCTCCCTCCGGCTTCCGCCGCCCGCTTCGCCAGCACCACCAAGGCTTCGGTGATCGTCCAGGCCTCCGTCCAGAGCGGATCGGTCGGTTCAAGATAGACCGTGGCATCAAGATCGATCTCCGGGCCGGCTTCGGCTTTCATCCGCCGTTGATGGACGGCTTCGTTCAGGGCGCCCTTCAATCTGTACTTGGCTTCGCGGATGAGTTGGAGCACGCGGGAGAACTCAAAGGCTTCGGAACTGAACGGGAGCTGCTGGAGTCGAAACGCGACCGACCGGCGAAACGCATCATCCAGGACCAATCGCCCGTCCTTGAAGGCGTAGTAGGGCCGGACCGAGTCTCCGTCCAATTCTCGCGAATTCCCGCGAATGTCGTTGCCCGTGAACAGCGCCAGCAGGACGAGATCCGGATGATACGGGCGGACCTTATGACGCAGCACGAGCAGCTCTTGGGCCGTACTGTACCCGGACACGCCGAAATTCACGGCTTCGACCGACCGTCCGGCGAGCGCGGGGCAGCCTCGCAACTCCTGTTCGAGTCTGGCCCAATAGGTCTGGTCCATGGGAAGCTGGAGCGCCTCCGTGTAGGAGTCGCCCAGGACCGCGATCCGAAAGGTCCCCGGCGGTTTCTCCAGGCTGTGTTCACGGTCGCGCAGGCCTGCGCGGTTGATCGTGACATAGGCCTCGCCCTCCTTGTGCCAGAACCCCCGTGCCCCAGGCTTGTGAGCATATCCGGTCAGATCATCAGGGAGGTAGAAATAGGGGTAGGACACGCCGAGCACACGAAGACCGATTTCCGCGAGGACGAATGCCACGCAACAGCCGCTCAAGACCAATGCGATGTGGCTCGCCCATTGTTTCACCACGCTCGGCCTCCGATGGCGTTCCCACATCATAGGAGCGCGGTCAGTCCGGCTCAACATCTCTCTCGACGCACGATGCCGCTTCAAAGCACCAGGAATAGACCCATAGAGTGAGTGCCGGCATCGCAGGTGCGCAGGCGCGACCCGGCCTAAGGCTCCTCGCACTCGTGTCACCCCGACCTCCGCTTGCAATCTTGAGTTTCCGGCACCAAACATGCAGTCTGTTCCCCAACAGGTTGAACGCATGAAATTGCGTCCCGATGAACAGCCTGTGGAAATCGTGGTCGGTACGCACCGGCTCCAGGGTATTCTCTGTGTCCCTGACCACCCAAGAGGAATCGTTCTCTTTGCACATGGGAGCGGGAGCGGACGGTTGAGCCCTCGCAACCAATTCGTGGCCCGGCACCTTCAGCAGGGACAGATGGCGACGTTATTGATGGATCTGTTGGAGGAGTGGGAAGCCGAGGATCGTCGAAACGTCTTCGATATTCCCCTGCTCGCCGGGAGAGTGCGCGGGGCAACCGAGTGGCTTGGCGGGCAATCCACAACTGAACGACTCCGCGTCGGCTATTTCGGGGCCAGCACCGGAGCGGGAGCGGCCTTACAGGCCGCAGCCCAGGCGCCGGACCAGGTGGCGGCGGTGGTATCGCGCGGCGGGCGACCGGATCTGGCCGCGACCTACCTGCCGGAGGTGACGGCGCCGACATTGCTTATTGTCGGAGGAGACGATCGGCCGGTCATCGAGCTGAATCGCGAGGCCCTTTCCCTGCTCACCTGTCCCAAACAACTCATCATCGTCCCAGGCGCCTCCCACCTCTTCGAAGAACCAGGGACATTGGAGCAGGTGGCCACGCTCGCGCTCGACTGGTTTCAACGATACCTGTCTCCTTCTTCCTAATTCCTCATTCCTCATTCCTCACTTTTCGACTTTCCCCACATTGCCCCTTCGCGCCGCAATGTGAACTTCAATCCTGGGGAGAATCTCCCCAGTGAGAAATCCCTCTCATTCGAAAATATCGGCACCTGGCACCGATTGCGGTCTTCCCGACTCTCCCTGGGCGGCACTCCTCTTGCTCCACTCAAGAAGTGATCAAGTTCGATATGGCTGATAAACAATGGACGACGCTGCCACAGAACAGGACCGGCAAAGCACACTGGATCGAGTCCAGCCTCTTTCAGGCAGTGGCAAGACCACCCCCATCCCCTTCACGTCCAGGCTCATTCCGGTGGAGGCTGCTCCAGTTGAGATGATCCCCCAGGGCGCGCGGACCCGCCGGAGATGGCTGTTGCCGCTCCTCCTGATCCTTGCCATAGGGGCGGTCGTCTATTGGCAATGGGGATCACGGGGAGGGTCTGCGCGAACCTACAAGACCGCCCTCGTCGATCGAGGTCCGATTGTCGCAACCGTCACCGCGACCGGGTCGGTCAATCCGGTGACCTCGGTGCTGGTCGGCAGCCAAGTCAGCGGCAGGATCAAGACGCTCTATGCGGATTACAACTCGGAGGTGAAGCAGGGCCAGAAGATCGCCCAGATCGAACCGGCGCTATTTGCGGCGCGCGCCGCCCAGGCCTCCGCCGCGGTCAAGACCGCGTTCGGCGCCCTCGCCAAAGCCCGTGCCGCATTGGCCCAGCGCAAGCTCGAGTTGGATCGCGCCACCAATCTGAGGCGACAGCAGTTCATTCCGCAGGCCGATCTGGATCTGGCGAGGACCAATTTCCGCGACGCGCTTGCGCAGGTGCAAGTGGCCCAGGCCCAGGTGGAACAGGCGCAAGCGGCTTATGCGGTCGCGGACCTGGATTTGTCTCTCACCACGATCTATTCACCCGTGGACGGGACCGTCATCTCCCGCAACGTCGATGTCGGACAGACCGTCGCGGCCACCTTGCAGACCCCCACTCTGTTTGTGATCGCCCAGGACTTGACCAAGATGCAGGTCAACGCGAGCGTCAGCGAAGCCGATATCGGAGGCCTTGCCGAAGGCCACGAGGCGGAGTTCATGGTGGATGCCTATCCGGCCGAGACCTTCACCGGGGCCGTGGTGCAAGTGAGGAACGCGCCGATCAATGTCCAGAACGTGATCACCTATGACGTCATCATCGAAGTCGACAACCATGCGCTCAAGTTGAAACCGGGCATGACGGCAAACGTGTCGATCGTTCGGGCCTATAAAGACAATGTGCTACGGGTGCCGAATGCCGCGCTCCGCTTCAAGATGCCGGATGCGTCGGTCGAGTCGAAACGCCCGATCGTCTGGTCGCTCGACACTCAGGATCGCCCGCAAACCCGTTCTCTGATACCCGGTATCACCGATGGCAACATCACGGAAGTGGCAGGCGGGGACCTCCGCGTGGGAGACCGCGTGATCGTGGGCATGGGGTCTGACGAGGAAACAGATCGCAAGACCTTGCCGCCTGGATTCGGCGTCGGACCGAGGATGCGATAAGAGCGAGGCGCCCGGGGAAAGGCCCCGCCCTGTATGCCACGTTCACTCCTTTCATTGCGGATGACCGGTCAGTTGGCGATTCGCGTGCTGGCGCGTAATCCGCTTCGCACCGGGCTCACGATGCTCGGGATCGTCATCGGCATCGGCGCCGTCGTGACCATGGTCAGCGTCGGCGAGGGCGCCAGTGCCCTCATCCAATCCGAAATCTCAAGTCTGGGCCTGAACGCGGTGATTATCGTGCCAGGCGCCACGACGGTGGGGGGCGTCCGATCCGGCTTGGGGGGGGTGTCCACGCTCACCGTGGACGATGCCAGGGAGATCCAGAAGCGCGTGCGCGGCGTATCGCTCATGACCTATGCGACGAGAGGTGTGCTTCAAGTCGTCCGCGAAAACAAGAACTGGAATACGGTCGTGACCGGCGTGACCGCCTCGCTGCCGGACATTCGGGACTGGCCGGTGGAAGCGGGCACGTTCTTTTCCCAATCGGACGAGGACGTGGCTGCCAAGGTCGCGGTGTTGGGGCGGACAGTGGCCCAGAACCTGTTTGAGCGGGGAGAAGAGATCGTCGGGGCGCAGATCCGCATCAAGAACGTGCCGCTGCGCGTGCTGGGGGTCTTGAAGCCGAAGGGCCAGTCCTTCACTGGCCAGGATCAGGACGACATTGTCTTCCTGCCCTTTTCAACGGCCGAGCGGAAGGTCCTGGGAACAAAACTGTTGGGCACGGTGGGGGCCATCTTCGTGAAGGCCGGTCCGGAGGCTCGCATGTCGGAGATGGTCCAGGATGTCCGCGAGTTGTTGAGAGCGCGCCATCGACTGCACCAAACGGAAGAAGACGACTTTACGGTCCGTACGATGGAAGACGTGGCCAAGATGTCGGCCGGGACAAGCCGAACGATGATGCTGCTGTTGCTGGGGATCGCCTCGATCGCGTTGTTGGTCGGTGGGATCGGGATCATGAACATCCTGCTGGTTTCAGTGACCGAACGGACACGCGAGATCGGGATTCGGATGGCCCTCGGGGCCAAGCGGCAGGATATCCTGCTCCAGTTTCTCATGGAGGCGGTGGTGCTTAGTTCGGTCGGCGGATTGCTCGGCGTCTTGGTCGGCATCGGCGGAGCACGGGTCTTGTCCGGGCTCGCCGGCTGGCCGGTCACCATCTCCCTGGACGCGATCGTTGTCGCCGTGCTGTTTTCGGTGGCGGTCGGCATCTTTTTCGGTCTCTACCCGGCGAACCGAGCCTCTCGCCTCAATCCGATCGAAGCGCTGCACTATGAATGACGAAGGCCCCGTCAAGCGTCATGCGTCAACCGACAAGCGTCAGAACGTAAGGAAACGGAATGAGAAGGAGCCGCGCTTTTCCCAACGGATGACGAATGACGATTGGCGGTCTAGCGTAGACGAGATCGACGGATGATCTGTTAGGACTGGATCACATCGCGGTTGGCTGGAGCACACAAAAAAACCGGCGGAGGTTGGTTCGGAGAGCTCGGCTTTCACTTGTGGGATCTTGGAGAGGCTTTAGGCTTCCCGACCTTGCCGGGCCTGCACACCACCTCTACACCTGACCCCTCTTCATCTCGCTGTACCTCTCACCACCCCTCCGCCTACTCATAGGTAAGTCCTTCTGCCGGCGATTCAAGCCCTGAAGTCCCTTCTAACGGAATCCCATTTATTGTCGGACTCACCGATTGATTCTCGTGAAAAAGTGGCTAATCAGTCTCCAGAGAGAAAGGGGGCGAGGAACGCCTAAGAAGTCAAAGGTCGGCATCCTGGGTTGGTGACCCGCTCTTACGCAGTGCGAGGGGAGAGGATGTCGCTCCTGTGGGTGTTGCGGGGTTGAGATTCGAGGGTACGCGCCATGAGTTCGGTGCCAGTAGGCACGACCGTCTGATGCGAGTCCGATGAGGGTGGCGCGGGACGATCTGGGACGGTTGGGTTGCTGGAGGGTCGTCCGAACCAATCCCGGCTAGTGGGCAGGCCCGGTATCCAGTAAGAGCGGGCCGTTTTTTTGTGAGGTCAACGCATTCATCCTTCCGTCTTTCTGCCTTGTCTCCCTATCATTCGTCTCAGAACAGGCCGGCGATGCCGGTGCTGATCTTCTCCTGAACGATCGGGGTCGCTTCAGGAACATCCAGATCCTTCTGCAACACGTGGCCGACCATCCTCATCTGCTGGACCTTGGGAGCGGCACCGCCCGTTGCCGGCATTCCGGCCGGTCGGCCGAGCGGCTTGCCCAGCCTGCGGTCGGTGATCGGGACATCGGCCGCGCAGAGATAGGTTACCCCTTCTTCCGGAGGCGGCTCCATCCCAAACCCGCCTCGGCCGCTCATGGCCATGCGCATGATCGCGTTCATATCCATGCCGCCCATCATGGCGGACAGGTCTTCTCCCTTCGTCACGGAGGTCACGGCGCTCCCGCCGGTGCTGATTCCGGAACCGAATCCGCTTTGTGCCACGGTTTCCGGCTTCACCCCTTGGCCGGACTTGTGGCAATAGGCCACCTTGGCTTGGATCCAGTAGTTGGCCTGCTCGGGATCGGCGGCAAGCTGATAGCCTTTGGCGGCAAGCTTCTGGCCGACGACCCCCAGATTGACCTGCTGGTTTTCAGAGACGTTGCGCGGCTGGAGATAGACAGTGCGGCTCGTGCTCGGCTCAAGGAAGATCGTGTTGCTGTTCACGAGTCCCGAGCGGATGACGTTCGAGCAGCCGACGGTCAGAACGGACAAGATGATGAGAAAGAATGGGCTTATGAAACGAAACACGTGAAACGCAAGACGATCAGACGAGTCGGCCATCAGAAGTTTCCCGCCACCGCCGCGCTGAGTTTCTGTTGGAGCAGCGATGTGGCCTCCTCTTCTTTCATTTTCTTCTGATGCACGCTGGCCGCAAGTCGCGTTTGATAGACCCCTGACGGCTCACCGGAAGCGGCCACATGGCCGGAGACCGCGGAGCGATCGGCAATCTGCAGATCGGTCACGCAGGCATAGATGACTTCGTCGGTGCCCGCTCGACCGGACGGCCCTCCGAACAGGCTGCCCACCGCGCTGCCGATGCCCTCGATCGCCCCGAGTCCCATGGAGGCCGCCGCGCCCGCCATGGCGCCCTGCGGCCCCGCCATGCTCGCCAAGCCGGCTAGGCTGTTGAGGCCGCCCATCATCGAGGATCCAAAGCCGGTTCCGTAGCCGCTGGCGACCATCGCCTCCACCGACAACTCCGGTTTCGTGACGTTGCAGTAGACGATGTTGGCGAGCACGAGATAGTTGGCCGCATCCGGATCTTGGACGACTTGATAACCCTTCGCCGCCAATCGAGCGCCAAGGTCGGTGAGCGTCGCCGCCTGATTGTCCGACGAATTGCGCGCCTGGACGAAGACGGTGTGCTGGATGCTCGGTTGGAGGAAGAAGGTGCTGCTGGAAATCAGATCGGTATCTTTGATGTTGCCGGCACAGGCAGGCAGAAAGCTAGCCAGCAAAAGCCACCACGCACGGTATCGCATGACGCCTCGATGTAGGCGGCGAAGAAGTCGGCCCTGCATTCTAGGTCATGAGTTACCACGCTGACAACAGGCCGGAAGAACCCCGTCTCCCTGTTCTTACACCAGGATCGTGCCTTGTCCTTGCCGCCAGCGCACGGGGGTGCCGAAGGCCGCGCACTTCCGCTCCATCGTCCGCTCGAGAAACGTCCGTTCTGTTCCCTTCGCAAGCCGCACCCGGAACTCGTCGATCGCGACCGGGACGAGCCGGATCTGCGCCACCCGCCCCTGCTCCAACTCCGCCACGAACAGAAACGAGAGATCGTTCCGCTCGGCGGGGTCCACGGCATAGTCGTCTACAAAGTCGCCGGCGGCATAGAGGATGGCGCGATGCCGGTAGAGTTCAATCCCCTGGGGCGTATGGTTGGAATGGCCCCAGTAGAGATCGGCTCCCAGGTCGATGAGATCGTGGGCCAGCGCCTGCATAGCCCGGCTGGGCGATCCCCAGTTCGGCCCCACATGGGCGCTCAGGATGACAAGCTGCGCGCGCTGCCTTGCCGATCGAATCAGCCGTGACAGCCGCTCCCGATAGGGCTCGATCAGCCCACCGGTTCCGTACCGAATGAAGTGCACGCCGGCCGTCCGATCCGTCGCCTCCCATTCCGGCTCGTTGTCCGTCAGACCGATCACAGTCACGGTGCCGGAGGACGTCGCCAGATACATCGGCTCGAGCGCCTGAGCCAGCGTGGTTCCGGCGCCCGTATGTTGGATTCCCGCGGCATCGAGCCTCTCCAGACAATCTCGCAGGGCCTCCGGTCCGTAATCGAGCACGTGATTATTGGCCAGGGTCACCCCGTCGATCTCTGCGGCGCGCAGGACCTCGATGGCCCTGGGATCGGCGCGAAAGTGAAAGGCCTTGCTGTCCGGTCTCCATTCGCGGCCTCGGTCGCTGATGACGCACTCGAGGTTGATGAGGAGCAGATCGGCTCCCAACAGCAGCGGACACACGTCGCCCCAGACGGTTTCAGGAGGCAGGGCGTGGTTGCGGATGACCGATTCGTCCACCAACCGCCCCAACATGACATCCCCGGTCAGCGCCAGCGTCATGGGCTGCATCTGGTTCTCATCGGCTCGACAACATCAGCGGTATCGAAAGGATGGGAAGGCTGATCGTGATGCGCCGATCGTCAACCGTGAAGGCGCTCGAAGTCCGATACGGCCTCTTCGTCCCCGAACGATTGACGGATGACGTTCGACGCATGACGACCAGACCAAGAGGCGATCACCCATTGCATTCAAGAGCCACAGGCCCCCGGCCAGCGGACTTTTTCGCATCCTGCTACAGCGGGCGCTTGACCACCAACACGGGACAGGTCGCCCGCTGCGCGACGGTCAAGGACACGCTGCCCAACACCTCGGCCATCCGGCCGGTCAAGCCACGGGAACCGAGGACGAGCAACCCGCTGTTCTGCCGCTTGGCTTCGCGGGGCAGCGCGTCTCCCGGACGCCCGACCAGGACTTTCGTCTTCACCTCAGCCTTCACCCCGTCCAAAACGGTCCTCGTCGCATCCATGGCCCGTTTCGCCAGATCATAGCGCGCCAATTGAATCTGGCGCTTGATCAGGCCGGGGGGTTGCTTCGTCTCTCGCTGATAGAGCCTGACCTCTTGCTGGTCTACCGGCGGAACGACGGACACCAGGCCGATGCGCCCGATCTTGGGCAGGTTCGCCACGATCCCGGCGGCGGTCTTGGCCCCTCGCGAGCCATCGCTCGCCAGGAGCACCGTCAGCGGAACCTTGAGCTTGGTCTGAGCCGGAATGAGCAACACGGAACAGGGTGCGTAACTCAGCAGCCGTTGCGACACGCTGCCGAGGACCAACCCCCTCGCGGCCTGGAGTCCTCGCGTGCCGGTCACGATGAGGTCCGGCTGGGTCTCCCGAATCAGCTTGAGCAGTTCGTAGATGGCCGGCCCCTGACGGAGAGCGCATTTGATGTCGCGATAGCGTGTGCGCAGGACCAGGGTGGCCCGCTCCAGGACGGCTTGGGCTTCATCCGCCCGCCTTCGCTCGACGCCGGACCGCGGCTCTCCCGGCAACGTGTCGAGCACGTCGAACGGTTCGATCACATGCGCGATCGTGATGCGCGTTCCGGGTGGATGGGGAAAGTCTCTCATCCAGGCGAGCACGGTATTTGCGTAAGAGGATTGATCCACGGCCAGCAATATTTGCATCGTGCCAGTCTCCCTGTCCGAGTTGGTGAGCGTTCAGCGACTCGTCGCGCCGGCCTCGGTCAGCCACTGCGACCGGGCTCCTGTGGAGGCGGCGTCCGTTTCAATGCGGCGCGCATGCCTTCCAGGCACGCCAGCACTTCCTCGTCGTCGATCTGATGAAAGTCCGCATAGAATTGTCCGATGCCATAAAACGACGAGGGTGTGTGCAGGATGACGACCTCGTCGACCAGTTCGCGCAAATCTTCCCGAGCCCGGTCCGGCCCTACCGGCACCGCCGCCACAAGCCGCCCGACTTTCATCTCACGCAAGGCCGCCAAGGAGGCATAGAACGTCGCGCCCGTGGCGATCCCGTCATCCACGAGAATGACCGTGTCGCCCGCCAACGCCGGCAGCGCGCGTCCCTGCCGATACCGCTCGATCCGCCGCGCAATCTCCCGCTGCTGGCGGCCGATCTCTTCCTCCAACTCGCGGGCCGGCACGTCGTAAGAGTCCAGCACGTCGCGGTTCAGGTATCGATAGCCGGTTTCGGCCAAGGCTCCCATCGCCAGTTCGGGATTGCCCGGCGTTCCGAGCTTCCGGGTCACCAGGACATCAAGCGGAAGATGGAGCGCCAGGCTGATCTCATAGGCCACGACGACCCCGCCCCGCGGCAGCCCCAGCACGATTGTCTGCGGGGCATCTCGATATCGCACAAGCGCCTGGGCCAGTTGCCGGCCCGCATCGCGCCGATCCTTGAACAGATAATCTTGTCCCCACGGCATAGGTTGCCCTTTCCGATCTCTTCGATCCCGCCGATCCAATCGATCGGCCGATCAGAATACAACTCGTTCGGACACGGTCGCCGCCGTGATTCCGCCGGTCTCCACGGCCCATGTGAACTCCTTGACTCTTTGTCTCAGCCGCTCCAGGAGTCCCTGATATGACGAGTCGCGGATGATCTTCTCAAACTGCCCGCGGTAGTTGCGCACGAGACTGACGCCGTCGATCACGATATCGTACACCAACCACTCGCCCGATCGATTGAGGAGTCGATAGTCCATTGGAAAATCCGCCTTGTTCGATACGACCTTGGTTCTGACCTCCGCATAGGGCCCGTCCAGCCGCTCGCCGACATAACGGATGTCTTCGCCGGCATAGCCTTCGATCCTGTCCGCATAGGTATCCGTCAAGAAGGATCGAAAGAGATCGACGAACTCCGTTCGCTCGGACTCGCTGAGTTGTTTCCATTGTCCTGCCAACGTGCGCTTGGACATTTCCTCGTAGCTGAACCGAGCCCCGACCGCTTCTTTCAGCATGCGCCGGCGCTGTGCCAACCGTTCGGGGCGCTTCAGGGTCTCATCCCCCAATATGCGCAGCACCTCGGTGACCGTGCCCCGTACGGCCTCCGTCGGAGGCACCGCCGCCTGGGCGACGCCGACTGCGAACAGGGCGGCGGCGCCGAGGCGACCACACCAGGATTGCGCAACTCCTTTCATCAGCGGCATCCGGTCAGAACAACGGATGATGGGGAGCCGAGGTAAACGGGGCGTTCTTGGGCGCATCGCCGGCATTGCCGACGAAGCGCCAGACGCCGGCGTCTTTGACGAGATAATGCACTTCGCGAAACCAGCTGTCGATCGTGATTCGCTTGCCGCTCTCACGCTCGGTTCCGTAGAGCCCGCCGGTGCAGGTGAATTCGGCGTTCCATCTGGCGCCGGTCCGGAAGAGTTTCACCTGGGAGAAGAGATGGGTCGAGGACAGCGCATCGTAGTGCGTAAACACCTCTCCCCATACGCGGCGGACATCCGGCAGCTTCAACCCATGATAGTTATAGTCTGCCGAATAAAAACCCATGAGTTCATCCAGACGTTGTGCCTCCACCGCCTGCTCCATCCGCTCAAAGTCGCCCAGCGCTTCAGCCACCATGGGGTGGAGCGTCGCCTTCGGGTCATAGGGTATCGTCTGCGTCTCGACCTCCACGGAGGCGTTGGGGACCAGATACATCGCAGCCCACGATTGACTGCCGAACCACGACCAAAGGATCACAACCCCCATGACCCATCCAATCAGGCTCACCGGATTTTTCACCTTCGCCTTGCCGACCGAGGTTGTGACTGTGCGCAGCATGCCATTGCTTGACCGGCGTGAAAAATATACGGTCCCCTCATCAATAGACAGTGATACCGGTGAGCAAGAGGGAGGCCACTACGCCGACGGCGCTATTCCCTCAGGATCACGCGCAACCTGTTGATTTTGGATGGCCGGCGAGCCGAGACCCCGCTCCAGCGAAGCAAACTGCTACATCGCGAGCGCCCTCCGCTGTAGCGAATAGTCCCATTCATGGATCCGGTTCGACCGTTGGAGTCCTCAACTCTATGGGTCACCCTTCGATCGGCGCGGCCATGGGAGGAAAAAACCCTGGAGTTTTTTCACCGCTCCGGCTATAGGAAGGTGGTCCGTAGAGGGCTGTGGCGGCGAAGTCTTGGCGCCGACGAATCGAGCGGTGATGATTTCGGCGCCGCCGTGCGGATTCTGCCTCAGCATGGAAGATAGACATCGATGAAGGAGGTTTCGAATGCGGCTGTCTCGTGTTGCGCTGATTCTGCTGGTCCTGCTGGGTTGGTCTCTGCCGGCCCTGCTCGTTCCCTCCGCCGTCCAGGCGGAAGAAAAATGGAAACAGACCTATGAAGGCGTGAAGCCAGGCACCTGGTATTTGGGCGTACGGGCCGGTTTCACCCCCTTGACGCAAGAGTTGAGACGGAACACGGATACGGACGTGGGCCACCTGCTGAACTTCCAAGCGATGTATGCCGTCAATAAATGGCTGTTCCTCGGCATGATGATCGAGTGGGAGCGGCACTCGGTGGACCAGGAACGGCCGAGCCTGAATCTCGGCCATTTGGATACCGTGTCGGTGCTGCCCACGCTGGAACTCCGGCCCTTTCGGGTCGGGCCGATCAGTCCTTATGCCAACATGAGCTTCGGCGTCAACGTGAACGGGTTTGGAGAGGACCGCGGCAACATCGGCAACACCACGATCAGCCCCAGCAACAATTTCGCCTGGCGGCTTGGCTGGGGCGCGGACTACGCGCTCACGGAACAACTGGCCCTGAACGTGGAAATGGCCTACAAGCGCAACGACGGCCATGTCACGATCGGCAACGTGCGGTCGGATGATTGGAACGCCTCCTCGTTTGGGTTTCTCGTCGGCGTGCGCCTCTTCTTCTTTTGAGCGAGCGCGGGAGCGGGCCTTGCCCGCTCCCGTCATTCCCCCTTCCCGTCTGCCGATCGAGCAATCTGCACGTCCAACACAAGCACCCAGTCATTTCCGCTCCGGACCTCTCCCGGCGCGTCGAATTCGCGGGTTCCCCTGTTCACAAACCCGCCCACGGGTATCGTTTGCCCGGTTCGCGGATCGAACCAGGATGCCGTCCCTGGAGCCGCTAACCGTTCCAGGTTCGCGACCACCGAGCCGCCGGTGGGAAGATAGATCCAGGCATAGGTGCCGTCCGACGCGCGGGTCGCTTGAGCGTGGTGGATGCCACGTCCAGGATCGGACGCGATGAGGGATTGATCCGGAATACGCGTGAGCATGGGGCGTGACTCCACCAGCGTTCGTAGATGCCGAAGCTGTCCGGCGGCCGGCGCATCCAGAGCCTTTTGCCAATGTCCGCGTTGCCCGTTGCTGGTGGGCTCGCCCGGCACATAGAAAATCTCGATATCGTTGTGACCATAGACATGGCCGAACGCGCCGGCAAAGACCGCCCAATAGGCTTTCCTTCGCATCACGTCCTCGCCCACACGCGGACCAGGGCCGGGCGCCCCCATATAAAACCCGTCTGGTTTGGTGTCATAGATCGGCTCGGCATCGATCACAGGCTTGACAGGCCGGCGGTCGTACTCCATCGCGACCAGCTCATAGGCCTCCCCGCAGCGTCCTCCCGACCAATGGCATTGCCAGGCTTGCGCATCATCCATATGGCCGGACTGGAGCATGTTGAAATCGAGCCAGGGCTCTTGATGAAATTCTGGTGCGGAGCTGGCCGGGGCGCCGGGATGAATCGACATGAGCTGCCGCCCGCCATGCCCCAATCGCAACCCTTCGGCCATGGCCACAAACAGGGCACGTTGTTCGTCGGAGAGGGTCGGAACATAGTCGTTGATTGAGTCATACTCGCCGCTGACGACCCAGATGACGTTGGATCGATCCCGATAGCGGGTACCGAGCCACAGTCCCAACCGCCTTGCCTTCTCCGCATCCCCGTCAAATGCCTGCTTGTAGGCCTGGCCCCACATCACCACGAGATCGACGTAGAGTCCCTGCCGCGCCGCTTCGTCCACGATGAAATCGACGTGCCGCCAGTAGGATTCGCGAGGGCGATCGGTGTCGCCGTCGAGGAACGGAGACTCCCGAAATCCCATCCAGTCCTCGTTAAACCCGCCGGTCACCTGAATCCCTGTGAATCCTTTGGCCGCGCGATCCGTCAGGTAGAGGCGAATGTCGTCGTTGCTGAGTTTCGTCAGGGACCAGGCGGTGTCGCCCAACCAGAAAAAAGGGGTCCCGTCCTGCGTGACCAGGAAATGCCCGTTGTCGCTGACCCGCAGCGGGGACAGCGGCGCGGCGCCCAGACAGAGCAGCGCCGACAAGACTCCATAGGCGAGCAGGCCGATCCTTCGCGTCATGATGAGTTCGCCGATCCCGGGATGATGAACCAGGCAGACGATCCCATGATACAAACGGGCCGGACCCTGCACAACTCCAGGGACATCCCCGGTCCAATGTCGGGGGCTTGGGCAGGCGAATGGCGCCGCAAGCGTGAAGCGGTCAAACAGTCGGCAGTGAAAGAGAACCCTGCACGCAGTGAGCTGATTGCCGGGGAGAGGCGGCTCTGCGAACGAAAGATCGCCGGCTACGCCGGTTTCGCGTAGAGAAACAGATGGAGCCGTTCCTGTTCTTCCGGGCGGAGCGACTGAAACTGGACGCCGAACTCGCCGCGCGAAGCCCAACGCACCAGCGCCCGATCGATCTTGATGGCGCTCCGATCGTCAGGAAGGTGGATGAACAGGGCCAACCCTTCGCCCACCGTGACGGGCGTCGGGCTTTCCACCGCACAGCCGCCGATGGAGAGGTTATAGAGGCTCCCCTGCTTGAGTCCGACGCCCTGGCTGTCGGGCGTGACAAACAGGACGGGAAGATCGACCATGTGGCGCGGATGGGCTCGGAGTTCCTGCATCGACTCCGCCTTTCTCGATGGAAACGGCCGGCCGATGACCGTTGCGCTTGGAGCGACTCTACAGCGAATCCGGCCGATCGGCCAACGAAAACGGACCGGGCGATCATGTCCGATCATTGCGCAATCCCTTGGCCACCGCACGGCCGACGAGCCGCCCGATCAATTCACCGATCGTCGTATGGGTTCCGCTGTAGCGAATCGACGGTCCGTCGCCTCCGGCGATGACGACCGCGTCCGTCCCGGTCCCCGTAGCCCCCGGCCGGCCGGTCCAACTGGGAACTCCCGCCTCCAACAGAACCGCGGTCTTGCTTTCCGTCGCTACCTGCACCGCCGTGACCATCGCCGACATCGTGAGGGCGGCATTGGTGATCAGGATGATATTGATGGTCCCGGCGCCCTGCGTCACCCAGCGCCGCCCGGCCAGATCGGTCGGCTCGCCGGCCCTGACGGCATTCGTCACGCCCACCGTCACGAACCCTTCGACCCAGAGATTGTTTTCCTCCTCGCGACAAACCACCAATCGGTCCAACAGCACCGCCGTCATGAGCCCAACGGTCGGTGGAGGAGCCTGGAGCGCCGCTGCCACGCGCCCAAGGTATCGGGACGGATCACCCCATCGCCGCAAGACAGAGACATCGGCGATTTGAGGAGAGGGCGACGCGCCTTGAATCGGGTTGTCCGGGACCTGATGGTTGATGATGGAGCGGGCCTGGACCAGGCCTCCGCCCCGCGGCGCAGAAGACAAGACGCGCCGAGCCCGGCCCAGATCGATGAGCAAGGTACGGTCTTTCACCATCCACTTGGCCGGCACCCTCTCGGATGGCCTGTCTGCTCCTCTACCCATGCAGAGCGGCCTCGATCGCGCGCAGCAGCAGGTCGTTCTCCCTCGGCGTCCTGATTGCGACCCGAACCATGCGTTCGGTGAGCCCGGCGATCGTCGAACAGTCCCGAACCAGCAGGCCGCGATCGCGGAGCCGCTCGGCCACATCAGAGGCGCGGAGGGAAGCCGGCAGCTCGATCAGAAGAAAGTTGGCCTCGGAGGGAAAGACCTGGAGGTCTGGTATTTCGCGCAAGGCCCGGCCGAGCCTCGTTCGTTCGTCCGAGATCAATGCCAGAGTCTTTTTTCGATAGGCCGTATCCTTCAGACCGGCCAGGGCTGCGGCTTGAGCCAAGACATTGACCGACCAGGGAGGCTGTCGCCGCCGCACCTGTTCGACGACGTCCGGTTGCCCGGCCAGGTAGCCGATCCGAAGCCCGGGGATGGCGTAAAACTTGGTGAAGCTTCGGAGGACCAGGAGCCGCGGATGCTTTGAGACCTCCTGAAGCATCGAATGCTCCGGCGCAAACTCAATGAAGGATTCATCGACGATCGTCCAGATGTGCCCATCACCCAGCGCCGCAACGAGCTTGAGCAGATCACCCTTCCCAATCACTCGGCCCGTTGGGTTGTTGGGATTGCAGAGAAAGACCGTGTCGAATCGCCCCTTCCCCGTCCGCATCAGATCCAGTGCTTCTTCAATCGGAGGTCGATAGTCATCGGCGCGCGATGCCGAGACATGCGTACAATGGCCTCCCGCTCGGTGCACGGCCCGTTCATATTCCGAAAACGTGGGCCCGATGATCAGAGCCTTGGTGATCGAGAGGGCGATGGGCAGCAGGTACAACAGTTCCATCGATCCGTTGCCGATCAGATAATGGGCCGGAGTGAGACCGGATCGTCTGCTCAGAGCCTGGACTAGGTCGTGGGCTTCCGGGTCCGGATAATGGCGCAGCATCCACTGGCTTTTTCGCAACGCCCGCAGGACCGAGAGAGACGGCCCCAGCGGGTTGATGCTGGCGCTGAAATCCACCAGATCGGACGGACGGCAGCCTCGTTCGCGGGCCGCGCGATAGAGGTTCCCCCCGTGGATGTCCTCCTTCACCACAGCACCAAACAGGCCAGGCCCGCCGCAAGGGCTGAGGCAATCCACATCAGCGACAGGGCTTCGGGAATCAATTCCGGTGTCAGAGGCCGGACGGCCGTGCCGATCATCGGCCTCGCCTTGACGATCCCGTCATAGACGTTCGCACCGCCCAGTTGAACCAGCAAGGCGCCGGCCATGGCCGCTTCCGGCCTGCCGCTGTTGGGACTTGGATGGTGTCCTCCGTCTCGACTCAGCACGACCCAGGCTTGATGCAATCGAGCGAGGCTCCGATAGCGCAGGCCCGCCGCGACAGCGATCAACAGACCGGTCACTCGCGCCGGCAGCCAGTTCATCACATCATCCAACCGGGCCGAGGCCCAGCCGATGTGGCGAAAGGGAGGTTCGGGATGGCCGATCATCGAATCGAGCGTGTTGACGGCCTTGTAGGTCCAGGCCAGCGGTGCTCCCCCGACGGCCAAAAAGAACAACGGCGCGACAATGCCGTCGCTGGTACTTTCCGCCACCGTTTCGACCGTGGCCCTCACGATCTCGCTTTCGGAAAGCGAAGCCGTATCCCGCCCAACGATCCGGCCGACCGCCCGTCTGGCTTCGTCCAACGACCCGCCGACAAGCGCATGCCACACAGCCTTGGCATGGTCCTGGAGATCGCGGGCCGCGAGCGCCAAGAACGAAAAGACCATCTCCACCATCAGCCCAAGCTGCGGATGGAGCTGATGGGCCCCCTGCACCAAGCCCCAGACGAAGCCAAACACAAGACCTGGAACCACCAGCGTGACCGCGACTCCGGCGGAGGTTGCGACAATCCGGTGCCCAACCGTAGACAGCAGGGGTCGTTCGAGCCTGTCGATGAGGCAGCCGATCCACCGGACCGGATGCGGCAGCCATCGAGGATCGCCGATCGCGAGATCCAAGGCGCAGGCCCCGAGGAGGACGGTCATGGTCATCGGCGATCCAAGAAAGCTGGCACAAGGATGAGAAACGCCACCTCCGTCACCTCATTGATGAGGCCGAACACATCGCCGGTCATCCCCCGACAGAGCCGCCAGGACAGCCACGCGATTCCTCTCGCGAGGAGCCCGGCCAGTGCCAGGATGATCAGCCCGCCTGTCAATCCATAGCCCCAGATCAGCCAGGCGGCGGCTGAGATCGTGGCAACGACGACATGCTCGGTTCTCAGAGCAGCGAGAAAGGGTTGCCCCAAGCCCCCATCGGCTCGGGCATAGGGCATCCGCAATCCACCGACCGTCATGGCCCATCGGCCCACCAGCGGCATGCTGGCTACGGCGAGCCACCGGCCTGCATCAGGCAAGGCCGAGAGGCCGAGGTAGCGGAGCCCGAGCGACATGATCAGAGCCACGGCACCCATGGCGCCGACGCTGGAATCGCGCATGATCGCCAACCGCTGCTCCGGCGTCCGTCCACCAGCCCATCCGTCCACCGTGTCGGCCAACCCGTCCAAATGGAGGCAGCGCGTCAATAGAATAAGCAGGAGTATCACCAGCCCATCGCTCACGGATCGGGGGATGGCCATTTCACAGAGGACCATGGCGCCGGCGAGGATGCCTCCCAAGATCAGGCCGACGGTAGGGAACCACATCATTGACCTGGCCAATTGGCCCGAGATGATTGGTTGGTGCCCCCGGCTCACCGGAATCGCGGTCAGGAATTCCCAGGCGACGATCATAGGATGAAGAAACCGAAGCCCAGGACCGGGGACTGAGGACTCAGGACTGAGCACCGATTTCTTGGCCTCCTGAAAAGCATTCCATTTGAATTTCACCTCAGCACTCAGCACTGAGTCCCTCGTTCGGACACGCCCGCTTCGTCGAAGGTGGCCATCTGCGAGTAAATCTTGAGCGCCGCCTGCACCAACCCGATGCCGAGACAGGCGCCTGTCCCTTCACCGAGCCGAAGGTAGAGGTCCAGCAGAGGCGCGAGGCCCAGCCGTTTCAACACAGCCCCATGTCCACATTCGACCGATCGGTGGGACGCGATGAGATAGTCACGGCAAGCAGGAGCCACGCCCACCGCGATCAGCGCGGCCGCTCCGGAGATGAAGCCATCCAAGACCACCGGGATGCGGGCCGCCGCGCCGCCGACTATGAGGCCCGCGATGCCCGCAATCTCGAAGCCACCCACTTTGGCCAGCACGTCGAGCGCGTCGTCCGGGTTGGGCCGATGGAACGCCAGCGCGGCCTCGATCACGCGGATCTTGTCTGACAGCCTGCGATCATCGATCCCGGTCCCTCGTCCCGTCACAGCCTCCACCGGCTCGCTGGTCATCAGGGCGGCGATCGCGGCGCTCGCGGTCGTATTGCCGATCCCCATGTCGCCGGTCCCGAGCAGGCCGATGCCTTCCCTGGCCGCCTCCTGCGCCAACGTGGCGCCGGCTTCCAAGGCCCGGATGGCCTGTTCGCGGGTCATGGCCGGCTCGTGCAGAAAATTTTTCGTGCCGGGCGCGATCTTTCGTCGGATCAAATGGGGAAGGGCGGGAAACTCCACTGCCACCCCGATATCGACGACCCGGACCTCCGCATCGGCATGTCGCGCCAAGACGTTCACCCCAGCGCCGCCGCGCAGGAAATTCAGCACCATCTGCGCCGTCACCTCGATGGGATAGGCGCTCACCCCCTCCTGCACGATCCCATGATCGGCCGCAAACGTATAGACGGCCGCTCTTGGGATGTTCGGCATGAGTTTCCCGGTGAGCATGACATAGCAGGCGGCCAATTCCTCCAAACGCCCAAGACTGCCGGGTGGTTTGGTCAGACGGTCAAGACGGCGCTGCGCCTGCTCCAACAGGCCATGATCGGGCGGCTGAATGAGCGACAACAGATCATCGATGGTCATCACTCCTCCTCTACTTCAGTCTCAACGTCTGGCCGCTCACGATGAAGTGGACCTCATCCGCTTCGGCGGCTATTCGTTGATTGACCCTCCCGGCCACATCACGAAACCGCCGGGCTGATCGACCCAGCGGCACCAACCCGAGGCCGAGTTCATTGCTGACGAGCAGGACCAGGGCTTGGGTCCTACGAATGGCCCGCAGCAGATCGGTGACATGATCGTTCACCGCGTCATCGCGCACCCCCGTCGCGCCCAGGTTGCTCAGCCACAGGGTCAGGCAATCCACGACGATCGCGCGGTACTCCTGTCCCTGTTTTCGAAACCACCCGGCAAGATCGACGGGGACCTCCATCGTCTCCCAATCTGGCGACCTCATACGTTGATGGCGTCTGATCCGCTCGGCCATTTCCCGATCCAGCGCCTGTCCCGTGGCCACGAAGGCCTTGGGCGCCGCGTTTCCCGCCAATTCGAGCGCCGCCTGACTTTTCCCCGATGAGGCTCCTCCCAACACGAGAACCAGTTTGGCTCGCCTTCTGCTTGTCTTCTTCATACCCCTCTTCACGATTTTCGTGGAACGCGTTGGAACGGGCATTCCGACTCTTCCTCTGCAGCTCGACGTGGTTTCCCCACGATTCATAGTGCACGAGCCGATCCAGCGGCAGCCTGACCCGCCACCCAACCGTTTCAAGGTCAGGCCTTCGCGCAAACTCGGACACATAACCGAGACAGAGGTAGGCGAGCACCGTGACCGATTTGGGAATGCCGAGCAGGCGCTTCAAGGCGGTATGATCCATGATGCTGACCCACCCGACTCCGATTCCTTCGGCCCTCGCCGCCAGCCACAGATTTTGAATCGCGCAACAGGTGCTGTAGAGGTCGGTGTCCCTCACGGTGGACCGTCCGAGGACCGCTCGGCCTCCGCGCCGGCGGTTGCAGGTCACGCAGAGATTCACCGGCGCTTCTTCGATGCCTTCGAGCTTGAGACTCCGATAGAGATCGGCGCGCATCCCGTCATACTGCCTCGCCGCCTCATTATTGATCCGGCGAAAGATTCTCTTTACGGCGCGCTTCGTCGTTCGGTGACGCACCACCACGAAGTCCCAGGGCTGCATGAAGCCGACCGACCCGGCATGGTGCGCGGCAGTCAGCAGCCTTCCCAGCACGTCATCAGGGATCGGCGCCGGCAGGAATCCCCGGCGCACATCGCGCCGCTCGAAGATGGCCCGGTACACGGCGCTTCGCTCCATGGGAGAAAACCCGGCATCGGCAGCGAGGGCTTCTTCACCGAGCCGAATAATGGATGGTGGATCAAACACCGGACCTCCCTGTTCTTAGTTCCCGCTCGTCGCAGGGGGATCATCGACCGGCTTCTGAACAAGACTCACATCCCCCGCACTGACTTTCTTGAGGCAATCGGGGCAGAGACAATCCTGGAAGCGGGCCGCGATCCAATCCATCTGGCGTTCCGTCACCCCGACCTGCCCGCACCAACAGCCCCATTGCCCGCACTCGAAGGTCCGGCCGCAGGCTTCGCAGGTCTTTGTGACCGGCCCTTTCATCCGCGCTCCTCGCCAAGCCGACTCCGGCTCGCCAGTCAGAACTCCACTCCCGCTTGCGCCCTGACGCCCTTTCGGAAGGGATGCTTCACCTGCTTCATCTCCGTCACCAGGTCCGCAGCCTCGATCAACTCGGCCTTGGCGCTCCGGCCCGTGACGACCACGTGCTGCATCGGCGGCCGTTCGGACAGGACGGGAAGCACCTCGGACAGGTGGACGTATTCGTGCTGCAGGACGATATTGAACTCGTCGAGGATCACCATCGCGTAGGAGGGATCGCGGAGGAACTCGCAGGCCTTCTCCCAAGCTCGCTGCGCGAAGGCCGTGTCCCGTTCCCGGTCCTGCGTTTCCCAGGTATAGCCTTCTCCCATGCGAAGGAACGTCACGAGCGGACCAAAACTCTTGAGCACCCGCTCCTCCGCCGTGTCGATTGCGCCCTTGATGAACTGCACGACCGCCACCTTCTTCCCATGGCCGACACAGCGGAGCACCATCCCCAGCGCGGCGGTCGTCTTGCCCTTGCCCGCTCCCGTGTAGACGATGAGCAGGCCCTTTTCCTCCTGCGCCCGTTCGATGCGGCGATCCACCGAGGCCTTCAACCGGGCCATCCTGGCCTTGTGCTCTTCATCGTCCGTCATCCGGCCTGCCTCCCCCCCGAGGCGTTTAACCTGCTCTGCCTGGCCGCTTCGACCAGCGCCTCCGCCACCTGCGGCCGGCTGGCAAAATGCAGGTGCGTGTACAGGGCCAGGGTCTTCTTCGTGACCAGCCCGTCCGGTCCCTTGGTTTCACCTCGCGCATCGGTCAATCGGCAGGCATAGTCGAGCGGTCCCGTCGCGCTCAAGGCGGAGTAATGGAATTCATGCCCGCGCACGACCGTGCCCAGCTCACCCAGGATGCAGGGCCGCGAGAATTCGACCGTCCGGTATCCGAGCGTGAGCCCCGATCGTCTCATGCCCGCTTCCGCGGCGAACAGGCCGACCATCTCGTGCGACCGGCCCTTGAAATCGCGGATCGCCTTGGTCAGATACATCAGCCCACCGCATTCGGCGTAGATAACGCCGCCTCGCTCCGCGAAGGATCGGATGGCCCGCTTCATCGCCACGTTCGCAGCCAGTGCTTCCCCGTGGAGTTCCGGATAGCCCCCGCCCAGATACAACAGATCGACGTCGGGCAACGTGTGGTCGCTCATCGGCGAGAAGCGGATCAACCGCGCTCCTTCCGCCTCGAGCAAATCGAGGTTGTCCTGATAGTAAAAGCAGAAGGCTTGATCGTAGGCGATGCCGATCCGGATGTCGCGGCCGGTGTGCTGCTTCACCGGAACGATCGGCGCGGCAGGCAATTCAACGCTTGAGCCGGCCAGATGCTCGATCAGATCCAGATCGACCGTCTCCGCCGCGGCTCGGCCCAGCCGCTCGTAGAGATCGGCCGATCCCCGTTCGATCGCCGTCATCAACCCGAGATGGCGATCGGGAATCGACGCCGATGGATCGGTCCGCAGGTACCCCACGACGGCAACGTTCGTTCGCTGGTCGACCGCTGCTTTCAGGAGACGGTAATGGCCGTCGCTGTTGACCCGATTGAAGAGCACGCCGGCAATGTTGAGCAGCGGATCGAACCGGACAAAGCCTTCGACCATCGCCGCGGCGGAGCGAGCCATGGCGCTGCCGTCGATCACGAGCAGCACCGGCGCGTCGAGCTGTTTCGCCAATTCCGCCGTGCTGCCAAGCTCGTTCACCGGCGAGCTGCTGTCGAACAGCCCCATCATGCCTTCCACGATCGAGAGGTCCGCGCCGGCCGCCGCGCGGGTGAAGATCGCTCGATTGACTTCTCTCCCCAGCATCCACCCGTCCAGATTGCGCGACGGACGGCCGGTCGCCGCCTGGTGGTGGCCTGGGTCGATGAAGTCCGGCCCGGCCTTGAACGATTGAACCATCCGACCTCTGGCTGTGAAGGCAGCCAGCAAGGCCAAGGTCACCGTCGTTTTCCCGACGTTGCTGCCGGTGCCGGCGATAATGATCCGCGGCGCCTTCACGATCACTCCTCAGAAAGTCAGTTTAACCCCGCCAAAGACCGACCGAATGGGCGTGCCGAAGCCGATGATTTCTTCATATTGCTGATCGCCCAGATTCTCGACCCGACCGAAGAGTTGCACGGTCCTGTTGATGTCGTAGGTGGCCGACGCATTCACCACCCCGAACGACCCCAACCTGCCCGCCGGGGCATTGTTCGCATCGTTGTTGCGCGCGCCCACGAACCGATAGTCCACGTGTAATTGCAGCGCTGGAATCGGCTTGTAGCTCACGCCCAAGCTGGCCTGATCGATCGGCACACGGGCCAGCCTGCGTCCGTTCGTGAGATCCCGATTCGACGTATAGGTGTACTGCCCGCGAAAACTGAGCTGCTGTGTCACATCGACCTTGAACGAGGCCTCCCATCCCTGCGTCCTGGCTTCCCCTATGTTCTCCGGCCTCAACAGGGCCCCGGCCACGACGTTCTGGATCAGGTTCTCGAAGTCGTTGTGAAAGTAGGTGACGGAGAGGAACAGTTTGTCCTGCCAGAGAGACTGATCGACTCCCACGTCCCAGCCGTGGCTCTCTTCCGGCTTAAGGTCCGGATTGCCGAAACCGGGAAAAAACAATTGGTTGATCGTGGGCGCGCGAAATCCTGTGGCGTACGAGCCGCGGAACTTGGTCCCCGTTTCCGGAATCCGGTAGCCGCCGGTGATGCGGTAGGTCGTGGCGTCGCCGAAGGTATTGAAACTGTCTTGCCTGACTCCGGCTGTAAACAGCACTCGGTCCTGAAGATTCACCTGCGCCTGGGCAAATCCCGCATGGGATGAAAGAATTTTCGTCGGGGACGTGGCCGGTTGGAAGCTGGGGTTGTCACCCTGCTCGTCGCGATATTGATAGCCTGCTGACAACAGGAGTGGTTTCCCAATCTGGAAGTTATGCTGCCATTCGATTCGACGATTGAGGATCTCGATGTCGGACAGGGTCCGCGGCGAGAGCTGGTTGACGACACCCGTCTCAATGTTCCGCCGCACCGACCCGCCGTCGAACGACAGCCGCTCATGGTTTTGCCCAACGGTCAGCTTCTGCGACCACCAGGAAGTCAGCGGCTGTTCATAGGCGGCACTCAAGATGAGCGTGTTAGTCGTGAACTTCGATCCGAGCACATCGAATTTCGAGGTCGTGGTGACATTGTCGAGAAACACATCCGAGTTCCACCAGCGCGCCGTCACGTCGAGCCGACCGTCTTTCGGCAACGTCACCCCGACCCGTCCCGAACCCTGCCAGTTATGAAACGCATCCCGTTCCGTCGCGCCACGCCGATAGTTGGCCACGGAGAAGTTGCTCGTATCCCAACGGGACAGCGAGAGCGCATAGTCCACCGGGCCTTTGGTCCCCGAGACCTGCCCGCCTTCCCGCAACGTGGCGAACGAGCCGTACTCCATAAATGCGCTGCCGGTGAGCGGCCCCGTTCCCCGCTTGGTGATGATGTTGATCACGCCCCCGATGGCGTCTGACCCGTACAACATGCTTTGCGCGCCGCGCAAAATTTCAATCCGCTCGATGTTCTCGGCCGTGAGATTGGCAAAATTGAAGTCGCCGCTGGTCGGGCTGTTGACGATGGCCCCGTCGATCAGGACGAGGGTGTGGGCCGAGTTGGCTCCGCGGATGCGCACCGTGGCGTTGGTGCCGGGCCCTCCGTTCGAGAAGACGGTGGTGCCTTGAGAGAGGCGCAAGGCGTCCACGACCGTCTTGATCCTCTTCTGCTCCAATTCCTCGCCCTTGATGACCTCGACCGCGCTCGTCACCTGCGTGATCGGAAGCGGCGTTTTCGTCGCACTCACGACGACCTCGCTCACTTCGAGCGGCTCGTCCGCCGGCTCCGCCCACGCCGCCGTTCCCATGCTGCCTCCGGCCCAAACCAGACTTGGAATCACGACACACCATCCCCATGACTTCATACACTCCTCCCCCATGCTCGAAGGGCTGAGCAGATCTGTCCGTCGGCTGGGTCTCCTGACTCGCGGATCGTCGCGATCCCGCGCCTTCCCGGCTTGGACGTCATTCGTCATTGGTCATTCGTCATTCGCGGGAAGTGAGAGATCTTCCCCATTCGATTGACGAGTGACGGCTGACGGTTGACGCCTAAACCAGTGGCTCTTGTGCGGGACCACTCCTCGCTTACAGTGGCGGCACCGTGAGGGCTTTGCACCCTCTTCCCCGTCCCCGACGACTTCTTCCTGACCCCCTCCTTGAAGATTGACCCAGTGACCGTACCCCTATCTTTGACGTTGAGGCGCGGGTACATGCGCCTCAGCAACGCGTCATTCGTGAACCGTCATTCGTCATTTGTTGAGAACACCCCTGTGCGTCGCATTTCCCTCCCCGTCTCGCACGGTTGACGAATGCCGGTTGACGTTCTTACGTCGGTCGTCGCATCCACGCCGGCAACGTCACCCGCGGCCGTCCGGACTCAGGATGGCGGTCGACCAGCACGTCGCATCCATAGACGGCCTTGAGCACGTCCGGCCGGATCACCTCCTCCGGCGTGCCGGCGGCGACTAGCGCTCCCTCCTTCATCATCAACATTCGATCGGCATACTGACCGGCCATGTTTAGATCGTGAGAGATCATCAGCAGGGTCAGCCCCTGTCGATCTGCCAGTCGGCGCAGGAGCGCGCTGATGTCGATCTGGTGCGGCAGGTCCAGAAACGCGGTCGGCTCATCCAGCAGCAGGACCTGCGGCGCCTGCGCCAGCGCGCGGGCGATCCAGCAGCGCTGCCGTTCCCCTCCCGAGAGGTCCGTCACGGCGCGATCCTGCAGGTGGGCGACATCCGTGGCCTCCATCGCCTCCCTTGCGATGTCGAGGTCCTCCTCATCTTCCCACCTGAACCCGGCGCGCCACGTCGATCCATGATGCGGATGCCGGCCCATGAGAACCGTTTCGAGAACGGTGAAGGGAAAGACCTGATGACTCTCCTGTGGCACCATTGCCACCGTGCGGGCGACCTCGTCCTGCGGGATCGTCGCCAGATCGCGTCCGCGCAAGCGGATGGTACCGGCCTTCGGGCGGAGGACTTTGCCCAGCAGTTTCAGCAGCGAGGTCTTGCCAGACCCGTTCGGGCCGACGATCCCGACAAATTCACCGGCTCGGATGTCGAAGGTCAGCTCTCGCACAGCCCACAGCAGCCTGTCTGGATTGTCCGCCGGATAACAAAGGCTCAAGGACCGAACTTCATACATCGGTGTCGAGGTCATGGTCTGAACGCCCGCGGTCGCAAACAATGAGTGCCGTTCATCGGCAACCGCATCCCCGTTGTGTTGCCCATCGTTCACGCCAGCCGATCCCTTCGCCAGAGCAGGAGATAGAGAAAGAGGGGTCCACCGGCGAGCGCCGTGACAATCCCCACCGGAATCTCGGTGGGTGCGAGCAGCGTCCTTGCCGCTGTGTCCGCAACCAGCAGGGCCATGCCCCCGACCAGCGCAGAGGCCGGAAACAGGAGCCGGTGGTCCGCGCCGAACAACAACCGCACGGCATGCGGGACCACCATGCCGACGAAGCCGATCATCCCGCTCACGGACACGACGGCGCCGGTCACAAGGGCCGAGGTCACGAAGAGCCGCTTCTTCACCCGCTCCGTATCGACGCCGCAGGAGCGCGCCGCCTCTTCTCCAAGGGTCATGAGGTTGAGTGAGCGCAGTTGGGTCAAGAGCAGCGCAAGCCCGACCAGGATGTAGCCCAGCAGCACGGTGAGCCCGGGAGAGACCTGCAACGTCAGGGTGCCCATCAACCAGGCCATCAAGCCGAACGATCGGTTCGGGTCCATGAGGAGGGTGGAGAACATGATCAGCGCCGAGAAGATCGCGTTCAGAATCACGCCGGCCAACAGGAGGCTGTGGATCGAGAGGCGGCCTTGGGTCGCGCCCAATCGATACACGAGCAGCAGCGACAGCAACCCTCCGGCGAAAGCGCAGAGCGGAAGCGCCGTGAGGGCCAGGAACGAGGTCCCAATGCCGAAGAGGATCGCCAGCGCCGCCCCGAACGCGGCGCCGCTCGATACCCCGACGACATAGGGATCGGCCAGGGGGTTGCGGAGCAAGGCTTGAAGCACGACGCCGACGCAGGCCAGCGACGCCCCGACGATCACGCTCAACAGGACGCGCGGCAGCCGCACGTGAAACAGGATCATGCCGCTCGTCCCGATCGACTCGCGGCCCCAGTCGCCCCGCCTGAGTGCGTGTAGGATGAGATCCGCCATCCGCTGGAGCCCGATATATTCGGTCCCGAATTGGAGACAAAGGATCATCAGCAGGATCAGTCCGGTCGTGAGCAGGCCGAGAACCCTGAACGCTCTCCTGCTCCGGCTGCCCGCGATCCGGTGGCTGCCGTCCATGGTCCGCGGCGCAGGCCGATTCGCTGGTCCGGACTGTGGTCGGGAATGCTGCTCCAGCTCCGCCATCTCCTGCGCCACGTCTCGATGGACGGACGGGCGCGGCATCATGCCGTCTGTCTGCCTCACGGTTGTGGCTCCCCGGCAAAGGCCTCCGGATGGATCGCCCGAGCCAGGGCTTCCAATCCGTCGCCGATTCTGGGGCCGGGACGGTTCAACAGATCGGACGGAACGGAACGGAGCCGGCCCTGCTGCACGGCAGAAAGATCGGGCCATCGCTTCCAGACCTGTTGCTCGCCGGGCGAGATCCCTTCCGCCTTCCCGACCGGAAAAAGCAACACCTCCGGGTCTTCCTTCAACACCACCTCCATGCTGAGGCGAGGGTATGGCATCGCCGCGTCGGCTGCGGCATTGAGCCCGCCGGCCAGACCGATCAATTCATGGATGAAACTGCCCGGCCCGACCGTGATGAGCGGATGGCTGTTCAGGACATAGAGGACACGCCGCGGCGGAAGGGCACGGACTTTGGACTTGATCGCAGCGATCTGCTGCCTGATGGCGGTCGCGACGATGTCAGCCTGAGACTCACGATGAAAGATCCGCCCGAGGGTCTGGAGATGCGCGATGATATCCGCGACGGAACCGGCCGAGAACACGAGCACCGGGATGCGCAACTGCTCGAGTGTGCCGAGCAGGTCCGCCCTCATGAACTCCCGCGGCGCCAGGATCAGATCGGGATCATGGCCGAGAAGCGCCTCAAGGCTGGGATTCGTATACCCGACTTTGGGTTTCGTGGCCGCTTGCGGAGGATAGTCGCAAAACGGCGTGACCGCGACGATCTCCCGGTCCAGGCCGATCGAGAAGAGCAGCTCGGTCAAACTGGGAGCGAGGGAGACGATGCGCGCAGCCTGGTCCGGGACAGAAACGGAACGACGGAGATCATCGACGAAGATCCGTTCAGCCGCATCAGCCGATCGAACCGCAAGGAGGAGGGTGCTCGTGAGGAGCAGCCATGCGAGGAGCGAGCGAACTGACCGTTGGTGAAGCCGGACACAGGACACAAAAAAGCCCTCGGGGCCTGCCAAAGCAATAGACCCGGAGGACTGCACCCTGCTTCTTCATCCTCACCGCATTCCCCACCCCACGGGGGAACCCTGGTCTGGTATACCGGTTAGGTCTTCTGACTTCTGGATCACCCGACTGCCCGCGTCTTCCCATTCGCCTGTGGCGAACAGTGACATCGTGCGGGAGTCGTCCCCAGTTACAGCGGCGGGACCGTGAGGGAGTCGCACCCTCTTCCCTTGAACCGGACGCTATGTCGGCCGGGACTCTAGACGGGCAGGAAGGGGGTTGTCAAGGTCGGGAGATCCGAGCCAGACGAACGGGTGTTGGAGTTCCTTCAGCGGGAGGAAGCGACCGCTAGAGAAAGAGGGCAACCCATCTTGGGGTCCTCTGGATGTCCGCCAGCAGCGCGAGAAGCATACAGTTTTTATGGTGAACCTTGATTAGACGCCCATGGAAGGCGCATACTATTGACACCCAGGCTACTTCTGTTACAGAGAAGGATGGCAGACCATGGCGAAATTGAATGTATCCATCGATGATCAGCTCAGAGAAGAACTTTTCAAGCTCGTTCCTCCGCGTCGGCGCAGTCAAGTCGTGAGTGAAGCGTTACGCAACGAACTGCTCAAACGAAAACGACAACACGCCACGGAAGTCATCAAGCATCTCAGAAAGCGAAGTGCGACCTTCAGTGGAAAAGATATCGTGGCGGCAGTGCGGAAGGAGCGAACTCGATCGGATCAATGATTATCGTCCCTGACGCGTCTGTCATTTTGAAGTGGGTGTTGGAGAAAGAGGACGAATCCGATTATCCTCAGGCCTTGCAGCTTCAACAAGCGCTCCTCGCTCAGGAGGTCGAGATTCGATTGCCGACTCTGTGGCGATACGAAGTCGGAAATGTATTGGGCCTGAAGCAGTCGGCCTTGGCTACGGAATTAATGAGCGCCCTTCTTGCCTATGAATTCGAAGAGGTTCCGCTCAGGACCGAGTACAGCCTGGCGGTGCTCGAACATATGCATGAGGTCAAGGGCGTCACTTTCTATGATTCCGCTTATCATGTCCTCGCGTTGCGCACCAAAGGACTGTATCTCACGGCCGATACGGCCTACGAAAAGCGGGCAAGACGAAAGGGCCATGTGGCGCTGCTACGGGAATGGCGAGAACCGTAATCTGCGTACGGCCCTCAACCGGGAAGAGTACGCTCCCCGCAAGGTCTCGTGTTCTGTATACCGACCCTTCGAAGGCTGACAATGAACCTCTGACTCACGGGGCACCGCCCGCCCGCGATGAACAGTGACAATGTGCGGGAGTCGTCCCCAGTTACAGCGGCGGGACCGTGAGGGAGTCGCACCCTCTTTCTTTGAACGGGACGCTATGTCGGCCGGAACTCCTAGTCGGGCGGGAAGGGGGCTGTCAAGGTCAGGGGCGACGGGAACGCCATCGGGGCAGCACGGTCGAGCCTCGCAGCGGAGAGCAGGAGGACGCACAGACCGTCCTTTCGCGACTCGATGCTCGAATACACCGACTTGGTTTTGATCGCCGAATGCTCTAGCCCGCATTATTCATGACGGTTCGTGACGAAACCGACAAGACGCCAGGCGAGACGGGCACGCGGAGCCCCAAGAGGCCGAGGCATACTTGAAACAGTATGTCGAGGCCTTGAGGGGCGAGCCTGCCCGCCAGCATACGCTGCATGCCGCATGCTGGCTCGTCGCAGCAGCGTATCGGCGGTTGCAGTAGAAGCGTTCATGAATAATGCGGACTAGCTTGCGTGCGGCGCTTCGATGACGTGAATGATTTGCGGCGCGACAAAAATTCGGTTCCGTTGCTTCCCGGTGGCTTCCTTCAGAATGCCCTTGTGGATCAACTTCTCAATGTTCAACTGCGCCGAGCGATGCGTCACCTGTAAGAGCTTTGCCGCCTGACTCGCCGTAATCGCGGGATAGGCAAACAACTGGTCGATCAAGCGAAGCTGGAGCGCCGACGAGCGAGCCGACTGGAATTCCTGACGGTAGCCCTGCCACAACTCACGCAATCGAGCAGAACGGATCAGTGCATCCCGCGACTGCTCCGTGACACCGCGAAGAAAGAACAAGATCCACTCCGCCCATTGGCCTCTCTGACTCACGGCCAGAAGGAGCCGATAGTACTCGTCGCGGTGACGCTCAAAGTACGCGCTCAAATAAAGGAGCGGCTCCGATAACGCTCCCTCTTTGCAGAGCAGGAGCGTGATGAGAAGTCGTCCGATCCTGCCATTCCCATCCAAGAACGGATGAATCGCCTCAAACTGGTAGTGGATGGCTGCGAGTCGAACAAGGAGCGGCAGCGTGGAGGACGCATGAAGATAGGTTTCGAACCGGGCGAGGGCCTGTTCCATCTCTTCGACCGGAGGCGGGACATACAGGGCCTCCATCAGAGTACAGCCGGCAGGGCCAATCCAATTCTGGGAGCGACGAAACCCACCGGGAGTCAGGTGTTCCCCGCGTGTGCCCTCCATGAGACGTTCGTGCAGTTCCCTGATAAAGCGGAGGCTCAGCGGAAACTTGTTCAGACGCGCGAGTCCATATTCCATCGCCTTCACATAATTCCCCACCTCGCGGGCATCGGGCACTTTGGGATCGACCGCCCCCGATGCTTCGAAAAACAGGAGATCGGACAGCGAAGCCTGGGTTCCCTCGATGCGACTGGAGAGCACCGCCTCGCGTCTGATAAAGGGTCCGATGAGCAAGTGGGGGTTCGGTAAGGTGCGAGCTGTTCCTGCGAGTTCGCTGAGGGCTCTATCAGCGTCAGAAAGCTGGTTCACCAGATCCCAGCTCAACGTCAGCTTGGGCGGAAGGGGGTTCGGGACAAAGGCCCAATAGTCGCGCTCTGTCTTGACGAGCCGTCCGTTCTTTTCATCTGTAAAATCAGTAGGATTCATCGATCATTCTGGCAGTATGATACTTTCATTCCCTTCCTTGCCATCAATGATACTTTGAGGCTTGAAAGTATCATTGACCATCCACTGTGTCAATTTGCGGAGGAGGTTGTCAGGCCGGATCGATGATGAAGGCCTGGAAGAGATCAAGAGGTCATGCTTCGCGACTCCATGCGACATGCCCTCGCACGATCCTCCAACGGGAAGAGTAGTATGCCCGCAAGGTCTCGTGTTCTCTATACCGATCCTTCGAAGGCTAACAATAAATCTCTGACTCACGGCTCATTGCCCCCTGCGGCGAACAGTAACAAGCTGGGGGACCGTGAGGGAGTCGCACCCTCTTCCCTTCAACCGGACGCTATGTCGAGCGGGGCTCTAGCAGGCTGCGGAAAAACTCGATTTGTGTGCTTCGACAGGCTCAGCACGATCGGGAAACCCCAGCATATTCAACGACCGCTTCGTTCGTCCTGAGGCTCTCGAAGGATGAACGGAGAGGTTTTCCGCAGCCTGCTAGACGGGCCTAGAGGGGATGTCAAGGTCTGGGGCAAGCTCATCGGAGCAAAGCCTCGCTTACTTCAACAGTCGTGGCAAGGAACGGACGGCAATTCCCTACACGAGCAATACGGGAGTTTCTCCAGTGGTCACGAGGAGGGAACATCCGCGCTAGACCGGCTCATCCCGCAGTTGCTGCAGTACTCTCTCTGCCGATTGCCCCAGGCCGGGCACCTTGGCCTGGACCACATCCCAGACGACATAGAGGTCCAACCCAAAGTACCCATGCGCGATCACATCCCGGAACCCGGCTGCCTTCGACCAGTCCGCCTCGGGCATCAGGGTCCTGGCCTCTGGGGGGAGATGCTTCGCAGCCTCGCCGATGATCTCCAGGTTCCGGATCACCGCATCGATCATCATGTCGTTCGCCCGAAACGCCTCGAAGGTAACGCCCTGGGTGTAGCGGCGGATTTTCCCGCAGCTCTCCAGATGTCTTCGAGGTAAAAGAGCCAGTTACGCGACATGCACCCGGTCCTTCTCGACGATCGGCCGCATGCGCGGCTTCAGAGCCTCTTCGGTCACGAGATCGACGTTGGCCCCCAGAAGAGTTTCCAGATGGGCCTTCAAATCCATGTAGCCGTCGAACGTGGGGTGCCCCTCGAATTCGACGAGTACATCCACGTCGCTGCCGTTTCGCATTTCATCGCGGGCGGCAGACCCGAACAGGGTCAGCCGCTTCACGCCGAAGCGAGACTGAATCTCCGGAAGATGTGCATGCAAGGTGGATAGCACCTGGTTGCGCGTCATGGGAGTTTTCCTCCTGGGAGCAGTGGCCGTCAAATCCACGTGCCTCGGCTCAATGAAGGATCATCGGCGGCACTTTGTCAAGCGCCGCGAAGGCCGGCATCCAATGGATACCGCTCCTTACTCGTTGTCTCTACCGGTCAGCGTGTACTCGAAGCGGGCACCCTCCACAGCCACCGCGCGCACGTAGAGTTGGAACTCCTCTTGAGTCAGACCGGCCTTCGGAACCCATGCCCCGGCGACGACCCGTCCACGACGAACAGTGGCATGGTGCGGAGGTGGTCCCAATTGTCACGGAGATTCTTACGTCAGGATTGCTTCTTCGTCAGCTACTGGAAGGTTGGGGTCGGCTGTGACAGACAGCCAACGTAATGTGGCGAGATTACGAATGGTTGAGGCGACCGTCTTTTGATCAAGAGGCGGACGACGCTTCTGCTTCCAATGCAGAACCGTATCTAACACCTCGGTCTCGGAAGGCAGCTCGCGCTTTTCTCCCGCCAGTTCACTTGCCGCGAACAAGACGGTTGCGATGAGTTCAGCTTGATCGGTGTTGACTCTCGTGAACAGATCGACTGTTTTGTCGAGAATTGTATTCCACTGCTCGAAGAAGGATGCATACTTCTGTCGAATGCGAGTGAAGTTCGGTCCCACAGTAACCATGAACATCTTTCCGCGACGTTCTTCTTGTAATAGACCGTTATTGATGAGCTTGGCTTCGAGTCCTTTCAACTCGCCTGAGAACGGCCCGAAACTGCCTCGTTGATACTGCAAACCGGTCGGCAAACCCTCATTAGTAGCAACATAGGCAATTTTCTGAAACAGAGTTCGTCCTACAGGCCAATGGTAAGGCTGCTGTTCGATGCGGGCCAAAATCTCAACGAGCGCCACCCAACCTGGATTGAGAACCGAGTGGTCATTCTTGGTCGTCGCCTCGACATGCTGATCAGCACCTTGCCCCAGGAATTCCACGGTCAGTTCTTTCGGATGCGTGCCATACGGAGCGTACAGCTCAACAGGAATCGGCATGTCCTTTATAAAACGATAAATTAAGGGGCCGATCACTCGCCATTCCAACTGCCCGTTACCACAACCGAGCGGGGGAATCGCCAAGGAGGTGACACCCCACGCTTGATACTGATTGAGCAGATGTTGCAATCCACGCTCAATGTCACTGACCTTGGAAATTGACTTCCAATGATCTTTGGTTGGGAAGTTGATGATCTGGGGCGGGAACAGCGTTTTGAAAAGGTAAGGAACGCCGGGCTTCACTTCCCCCCGCTGACATCGTTGCACGTAGTCATCATACATATCCGGGAATCGATTCTTGAATTCCAGCGCAATCCCTTTCCCCATGACGCCGACGCAATTGACCGTGTTGATCAGCGTCTGGGCTTTCGACTTGAGAATGTCGCCGACAAGGATTCGCATGGCTATCTGTTAGAAGAACATAGCACTGTTGATCACGACCGGCAATCGGGTCCCCAGTGCTTCAAAGACCTCCAACGCCCGCTGGTTCGCCACATAAGCACCGATTATTAAGTCTGAGCTGACGGAGTTAGGCACCAGAACCTCTGCACACTTGATCGATTTGCGCCTCATCGCCTCATACGGATCGTCAGCATTGGTCCAGAATCTGGCAAACACCAGGTCTCTGTCTAAAGCGTCTATTCCTGCCGACGCCGTATAGAAACGCACATAATCGCTGGCCGCATTGCGGTCGGCGACAATCACTCCCGGCTCATCGAGCACGGCATGGTCGATTCTTAAAACGCAGATCGTATCGTTTCGGTCGCGTCGCCTGCTGAGCATAGGATTATGTGCGTCGAAATATAGATTGGCATACTCGTGCAAGAGACCGGCGCCAGGGATCCTTTTCTCTCGACGCCTGTCCTGCACCTCCTCCATAGCTACGGACGTGTGGGCTAACTGAGTCGCCCGTCGATTCGACAGAATGCCGTGATCTAAGATTGATGGCACGTTGTCGATTGCTGTGATGAAGTGGAGCTCGGTAACGTCTTCCCGGTTCACCTCTCGTCCTCATTCGCAACCTGACTTATACGGCACTTGATATAGAAGCCAATGATGAAGTCCAAGATCTTTCCTTTTTCTCGGTCGAGCTAGATCATTTTGCCGGCGTTGATGACACTGTCTTGCAGATAGCATCGAATTTGGCGTCGTCCTTCAGCTCCTCGATAAGAAAATCAACCCATTCTTGAGTGTAACCGTAGTCATTGTGCAGCTTGTCATATACACAGTACTTCGGGTCAGTCTCCCATGGGGTTTGGCTGCCCTTGGGAGGACGGACTTTGTATCGCCTCCAGCAACGGATGTGGGTATCCATGGTAAACTTTTCACCCTGTTTCCCGGCCCGCAACACTGTAGGATTGCCCAGTCCTTGCTGGACCTTTTTCACGACCTCCCCTGCTTTCATCGTGTCAGGGTTTAGTACTGGCACCGCCTTCGTCTTGACCATGGCTACTAAATGGCTAGAAGTTGTTTCAAAACCCTCTGTTCCCCCTTCGACGGGCTCAGGGCGAACGGAAATTCTCTCGCAAACATCGATAGTTGTCCGTTCGTGCTGAGCTTGTCGAAGCACGGTCATAAGGTTTTGAAATAACTTCTAGCCTGTTTCTTCTGTTCTTCTGTTAGTTTGTCGTAGTGCAAAAACTGAATAGAGGGTGCGCTGGAGCCGGGGTGGTTGGTCACTTGTATCAGAAACGCCTTGAATGAGTACTTGCCGCTGGCCAGAGTCTCGGGGGAGACGGTCGAGCGATAACGCTGGATAAAATCGGCGATCGGTTTCGCTGCGGGATTGCGAGTGACCGCATCTATCAGCCCTTCGGCCGAAGGGAACATCTGCAGGGAGAATGAGAGGCTTTCGCGCAGGCAATGTTTGCTGCCGAATTCCTTTTCCAGCATCTCGTCGAAATTTAGGAGCATCGCCTGACATTCGCCAAAGATGTTGGCGTCCAGTTCTGGCATCGAACGATGCTCGATCTTGTTCCGCAAGGGAATGAAAAACTCTAGATTCTTGCGCACCGCATTCATTGTGTCGCTGCCGTAGTACTGCCGCAGACACTCGTCCAACTCCCAATATCGGTAATCTCCGCCTGTCTTGACGTACCGTCCGCTTGGTTTCTTGTAAAAGGGCTTCCGTTTCTTCTTGAAGAAGATGGCATGAAACAACGCCGTCCAGGCGATCACCATCAATGCGATGTAACCACCTGATTTGAACTTCACAGCTGGCTTGTTATAAACCTCAACGGCCAGCAACGCGGAGTCGTGCGCTTTATCCAAGGCTGATCTAACTGCCCTCGGCAACCCCCTCATTTCTATTTCTCGTCTTCGCTGTCCGTATACTGGCCCATACGGTGCTTGATATCGTAGTTGATGATGAAGTCGAGTTCCTCATCCGTGAAGCCGTAGTGCATCGCCAGCACGTATGGTGCCCACTGTACACTCCAGTGAAGGAGCCTTCGAGATCATTATCGGGAGTCGTTTCTTAGCCGGTGATGATCCCAATTCATAGACTGTGCACGTGTGGTGGAGTGTGCAACGTTTGAAAAAGACTGTTGCTCTTTGTTTTCTCGACAACATTCGCTTACAAAAGTCTTTGAAGCCTGTGCAATGCCGCGCGAACGTCGTTCATGGAGCGCTGGCGTGCTAAGTGCTGTTCCTCAACATCGAGACAAGTTATCGTGAATTGTGCGAGCTTTGTGATGAGGTCGGCATTGGATACTACACGAATGTCGTGGGCACGAGCCGAGGCCATCAGGTGTCGGTCGAGGGAGGTGTTAGTGACCAGGAAACACTCACGTGGAAGGTTTAGAAGCCTTGCTGGGAGAATGTTATGAACGTAATATTCAATCCCGTTGACGAAGTGATCTACAACCTCGCTACCGAGAGAGGATCCGACGGCTGAATGCTTACACTCAATAAGGGTTACTGCCCGATGTGACACGGCAATAACGTCTACTCCTCGATCTCCACTAACTGGTGTAAGGACGACCTTTAATCCCTCTTGTTCGAAAAGTCTTGCGACCAGTGCTTCGAACATCTCTGGTGTCATGAGCTGGAGTTCTTCCTTATCCCGGATAGGCCGCACCTGCCCAGTGGATTGCGGACGCTCCTGCCGAAGGTGTTCGAATAATTCCGCTTCCAAGTTTTCCTCAGATGGTAATGGGATCAGGAAATCGCGAGCATCCTGCTCCTTGGTTAGCAACAGTTGATGGAGGCATTGGTCAAACGTGTGAAACTCACCCCGCGGATCGCGCTCAATGGGTAAGTAAACATGAACATCTCGTTCTTGTCCGATGCGGTAAACTCGGTCAGTTGCCTGCGCTTCTCTTGCAGGATTCCACCATCGGCCATAGTGGATCACGTGGTTAGCTGCAGTGATCGTTAGGCCTACACCAGCAACATCGGGCGAGAGGATCAAGACATTGAAGCCGGGGAGTGCTTCAAAGTCTTTGATCCGATTCGTCCGATCTTTGACGATGTAGCGGCGGCTCGTGATTGGTGACCCATTGACCACACCGACGGCAAGCTTAAACTCGTGTTCGAAGACAAGTTTGAGGATGTCTTGCATGGGGCGAGACCGGGTGAAGACAATTGTCTTTTCACCTTGTTGACGGATCATGTGCAGCGTTTTGACAACTTTTTTTAGCTTTGGGGACGATTGAAGGTAAGAAAGCGGGTCCTGCAGTTCCAAGCGCCTGGTTGTGTCCAGTAGCGAAGGGTGCTGTGATAGTTTCGCTAGCCGATCAAGAAGTTTAAAGCGGTGCTCTTCGGCGCCAGGGTTCCGCATCCGAGCCAGGCACTCAAGGTGTAAGAGACGCTGCTCAGGTGTAAGGTCTGCTTCGAGTACATGGGGCGGATGCTTGACTGGCAAACCCGACAGGAGTTGCTTCTCACGTCGAAGCAAGAATGCGTCCGCCTTTCTGTAACGTAGCCGGTCGCGCAGCGTCTGTAGGTGCCGCAGGCGCTCATCCGACGTGCCGGTCATGGCCGGCTCCTCATAGGCCTTTACGAACTCGCGGTAACTCCCCAGCAGCACACCTGGTTGCACGAAATCCATGATGTTCCAAATATCCGAAAGTCTGTTCTCGACCGGTGTACCGGTGAGCGCGATGCGAAACTTGGGATATAAGGCTTTGACAGCATGAGAAATACCGGTCGAACGGTCCTTGAACTCTTGCGCTTCATCGGTGATCACCATGCGCCAACGGATACGGGCGAGGGAGTATTGATAGTTTCGCACCGTCTCGTAATTGGTGAGCACCACACGATGGGCTTGGATCCGGTCGAGATCGAGAACTGAGGTCTGAGCCTGGGCCTCGCGAAGAGTATTGGTGACACAACGAAACTGATTCAGCGTGGCACCATGTAGTACCAGCAGGGGCTCGAAAATTTCGCCACGGTTCATGAAGTGCCGTCGCATCTCCTCCTCCCATGTGGGAAGCAGCATGAGAGGCGCAATGATGAGGACAGGACCTTGCCCGGAAGACAGGCCAGAGTCCGTGGGCCGAGCAGACTCTAGGTGTGCGGCAACAAAGGCAAGTATCTGGAGCGTCTTACCAAGCCCCATCTCGTCAGCTAGTAGCCCGCCGCGACGAATAGGACTGTGACGGTACAAATGTTGAAGCCAAGCGATGCCTTCAGCCTGATGGGGCATCAACCTGTCACAACGGGTAAGGCTCTTGGGTAACTCAGGCACGGGTGAGCCGGGGATGGACTGTGCTGCCTCATCGTACTCGAGAACCTCCTCATTGGCATAAATGAGGAGATTCGCTGCATCTGACGATGCTGACTTTTGGCGATTGTCCTGTCGGTCAAATCGTTTAACGAGACTGGTAAGCGCGCGGACAAGGGAATCAGTAACAGGCACACTTGCATTCTTAAACCCGACAAAGTTCTGGCCGGCAGCATGGGCTGCGCCAACTTGTTCCGCAAAATTGCGAAGTTCATCGCGTGATTCAAACTGCACTTGCTGGGACCCGCCATCGGCAAACTCATAGACGAGTCCTACCTCAGGCGTTTCCTCCTGATTGAAAAGACGACGCCCATCTTTTCGCACATACGGGGCAACTCGTGCTGGGTACTTGCCGATTCCACGGACACGTGGGCCGTAGAGTGAGACATCAATAAGGTCGAGGTCACATACGCCTTCGAAGAGCGAAGCAGGATTGCCAAGGATTTCGAGTTTTGCTGCACCTCCCACGTGTCGAACGGTTTGCATGACCTTAAGAGCTTTCTGGAGATCTTCGTGTAGCACCACTCGCACCCGACCTCCATCATCAGACGGCAAGACGTAGACTGCATCCACATCGCTCAGTTGGTAGTAGACCTTCTTGAAAGCATCTCGTGGAATTCCGTCGAACGACGGGAATAGACTTACGTGGCCATTCTCATCGAAGTCCACATCGAGGGAGACTTTAGAGGGAATCACAACATGAGTTGTAGCTAGCAGTGAATCAGCCTCAGCATCCGATTCTTCGATCAAAGCCTTGATTGAAGCAAATTCTTTGAGAGCACCAGCTGTGCTCTTGCGCTCTGGTGGTAAGGCATTAAAAGCCTCGATTGCGTTCAACAGATGGTACGTGGCTTGAGGAAGTCGATAAAGCGTTTCCCCGACCAATAGAAAGCATCCGAACCTCAAAGGCGTGAACACTCGTGTTCCGACTTTTATTTGAGCGATATAGCCAAAATCTGGGGCGCCAAAGATGCTGTGTGCACGGATGTGGACGGAGAACGGTGACCATTTAGTCAGATCGCTGAATAGAGTGAGTCCCTGGTCTTCAATAGAGTCTAGATGTTCATAAGAAATTTTGAGGTGTTGTCCATCAGGAATGGCGAGTTCCTGGTCGACTAGTTGTTCCACCACGGTCCGCCAGGTTCGGACACGGGCTGATTCATCCTGATATCCAGGCCAGCAGTCGCTCCGTGCGAGGCACACATGTGGATCAGATCCGCTATATCGCAGCCACAACCCATCGCGTTCTGCTTTCAGGTGAATGTCCGGGCCAAAATCTTGGAGGAGCAACGAGTCTACCGGCATAGGTTCACTCTGGCCTGAGCAGGCGATAGTGGCGAGTTAAAAGACCCGTCATTTCGTCCTGCCACTGGTTGTGGTGATAACGCCGATGTACTAGGCGTCGGGCAGCCTCTTGTTCTACAAGGTCTCGGCGCTTCAGTTCCTGAACGGTCCATCGGTGATTCTGTTGATAGAAGTCACGGAACAAATCGTTAGCAATGGCTCGTGGATAAAGGTACGAAGCGTTCGGGCTCTTGCTGAATTCCACGATTACGACACTGCCAAAATCGAGAAGGAATGCACTTGTATCAGGCGCATCGAGGAGTCCATAAGAGGGAATCTGTTCATTCCGGCTCCGTAGCCACAATCGAACACGATCCTGATCGTAACGGCTGAGCAATACCCTGGTCCGCTTCAATTGTGGTAACCACGTCAACCAGTATGGTTTTCGTCCTTGACGATCGCTTGAGCGGTCAATAACTAGATCGAAGAACAATTTGATGTCTTCACGCGAAAGCCACGAGATAAAACGTTCCCTAGCAGCTTCTACCCCTACCCAGCCAGCTTGATGAACACGAGGGTCGCCAAATTCCGTGGAACCAAGGGCAAAGCTGATGATCTGGCTTCTTGCTGCCTCATCTGCATCGCAGCGCCCGCTGAGAATGGCCTTCGCCAATAGCTCTTTCACACGGGATTTCGGCATTCCCGAATCGCCAAACAACGTCTGGGTCAAATATTCGAGCTGAGAAATGGGCACTCGTTCAATCCTATGAACGATGTGCTCTGCCGCTTGCGCTAGCGCCTCGGCCCAGAACTCCGTGTTGGTATGTAAAGCGTAGGCAGCAGCAAAGGGCTCAGGAGTCGAACGCTCGTCGGCTAAATTCCTGCCCAGACGAAGAGGCGCTTCGGACCCTATGATGTGATCGAGACATTCTTGCCACCTACGGAGTGCTTTGGAGAACCCACGATAAGTTCGAAGGAAAGCTTCAAGCGCTTCCTCAAGGGAACGACGATTCCCGGATGCGAGAGAACACCACCTCGCATGGTAGGTATAGACCAATCCCAGTAACGCATAAGTTGGTGGCGAATAGTGCCTCCTTGCGAGATAGCGATAGAAGACCGGGTCGGTTGCGCTTGTTGGGTGCTGGCACAAGCGACTGATCTCATGAGAAGAGAGTTCAGGCGTGTCGTTGCTCTCCCTGCAACGCTGCCACTTTTGAAGGATCACTTCGTCGGCTGGGGCCAGAAGTCTCTTGAATGGAGGAATGTTGCCCCAAGACTGGACTAGCCGACTTAGTTTTGGCGGAAACCTCGGTACCCAGTCCGGCGGTTGGTGGGCAGATCGCTTTACATGCTTTTCGAGTTGTTGCAAAGCGGCGAAGGCATCGGCAAGGTTTACTGTCTCAGACATGGTTAAGCCGTAAAGAACATGGATATCACTCCACGCTTGTCTGCAACCGAGCCACACCCTGCCGCTGCTCGGTCGACTTGATACGAATCTTGAAGACGACTCGACGCATGGCTTCACGTTCCTGGGCAGTAAGCTCCCGCTCAGGTTTGTCGATGAGTTCCGGAGGAGGCTCGCGGAGCCCTCTTCCATTGACAGAGGTCATATTGAGGAAGCAGTCTCTCCCCTCCTCATGTGTTCCTTGCAACACAAACAACGCGTGTTCCATCACTGACCGCGCACGATTCTGGCTAAGGGGGATATTATGTTCGTCGGGGTCCTTTCCGAGTGGGGCTGTGCGATCAGTGTGGCCCTCAATCACGATGGTCTGAATGTTTTCTAATTGGTCCTGGCAAATGACTGACGCAAGTAGTGGCACGAACCCACTGAGGAATTCTTTCGCCCCCTCGCTGAGGTTTGATTTGTCGGGCTCAAACCTTAGGAGGGGATCTCTTATCACGACTTCGATTCCAAGAGGATCATTGGGGTCCTTGGCCACCTTCACCTGACTTAGCGACTCATCCTGTGAACTCGTGAGCTTTGCAATAAGGGCATCAATGACGTCTTGTCTGATGTCCTGGCTGACCTGACGAGACGCAAACTGCGCGCGGATGAATAGCGTCAGCAGCAAGATGAAAATCACAGCCAAAGACGTCATGAGGTCTGTGATCCCCATGACAATCGTTTGATCCTTAGCAGCTTTGTCCCGAGTCACTCCGATCATCGCCCAATACGTTTGACTAGCTCTTCAAGAGGTCCAGTGACCTGTTGAAGTCCATCGCGTACCATATCGCTACTGGCCTTCAGCTCTTGCGCCGCCTGAGAAAATGAGTGATCAAATTGGGTGAGTTGTTTTTCTGTATACTCTCGAACCACTGACGAATACTGTTGCATGCTATGGGTGAGCTCCGTGAGGACTTTGCTGAGGCCTGTCTCGACGGTATGGAACACAGTTTGGAACTGTTTGAGAGTTTCTGTCTGAACAGAGTGGATTTCTGCTAAGCGGGTCAGCTGTTGGGCTAACGCCACGGCGTTCTGGCCTGCTTGCTCCTGAAGCTGCTGCATTCCCTGTGCAGTAACTGCGAACGAACGTTGGCTCTCCAGGAGCGTATAAGCTGCCTGTTCGACTTGCTTGAGAGCCTGTCGGCCTTCAGTTGTCATGGCGCGGAACGACTCCAAAGCTTCGTTGAGGACAGACTTAGCCTGCGCAAGCTGTTGGCTGGCTGATCGATGCTCATCGAGTGCAGCCATAAGGTTCATGGCACCCTGCTCAGTCCATTTAGCCGTCCGCTGAAGTACGTTCTCGACAGTCTCTGAGAGATTGGCTTGCGAGCGTTCCTGTGTATCGCGGATTGTCGATGTTACAGATGCCAAGAGTTCATGGACTCGACGTTCATGTTCAGATCCCACGTTCTCCAGTCGAGCAAGCACGGACCCCACGGTTTCACGCAATTGCCCTATCTGGTCACTCACGGCTCGATTTTGGGCAGCCATGGAATCGTCCAAGCGTTGGATGAACGTGGCTAAGCCAACTCGGCTCTGTTCACCCGCTCGGCTGATCTCCTCAAGGCGGTTTCCAGCAGAATTGAGAACCTGTTGTAATTCACTGAACTGTGTATTGGTCGTTCCTTCTAGCCCCTTCAAGAACTGCGCGATCAGTCCTTTAATTGCTTCAGTAGTGTCTTGGCGCTGTTGAGTAGCCAACCGCTCCACGACCTCCACCATGCGGTTAAGAGTGGGGCCGAGGCTTTCAGAAAGCTCTTCTTTCAGGCGGGTTGAAAGGTCGACGCCAAAATGACGAAATGCCGTGGTCTGCTCTGCGAGATTGCGATGCATGTCTTCGAGAATGTGTTCGATTGTCCTCCGAGTGAGCAACCTGTTGAGGGCATGGACGAATCGATAGTAACTGTTGCTTAGGCCATGGACCAGCGGTTTCTCAAGAAAGAGGTAAATGGTTGCACAAGATAACGCTACGATGGAGGTAAGGAACTTTCCCGCTAGTCCATTGATAAGACCAGAAATTCCCTGAATACGAGAGGCTTCCTCATCAATGTTGACCTGCAATAGCCCTACGAAAATGGCCAAAAAGGTCAGTAGCAAGCCGATCCCTGTCACGATTCCGGGGAAGCTGGAGTAGAAGGAAAGATTGATACGTTGATTGATCAGATTGTCTTCAGTGAAAAACTCCTCCGCTGCACGGGTATTGTAGACACTGATTCTGCCTGGTGAGTCTTCGTTAACGAGGACTGTTTCTCGGAACTCTTCCCAGGCCTGGGTGAGCGAGTGAGCTTTGCCAAAAAGACCATCGAGGCGGTTGAGACCTTCCGCGTCCAGCACAGAATGCTGATGCCGGAGCTTTTGGAGTTCTGTGGCGACCATCGTGAGAGGTCGCCTGACCCACCATACTTTCACCGCCATCCAAGTAAGGACGGCAAGCGTGAAGAAAAGAATGAGTGCTGAACCTGCCCAACTTAGACCAGGAGCGGTAACAAGCCCTATGGGATTGGCATCAGTGAAGGGATGGAGAAGCAGATCGATCATCGTACTCATGCCTGGCACGCTCCGTTCGGCAGAATGCCGACGCTCAACTGATCGCGAAATTCTTCGGCCAGCTTCTTTTTAAGGCGAATCGCGGTCTGGTTGTCTATCTCGCTATCGTGTTTGATTAGGTTAAGTGCGGCCGCCAGTTCTTCTTGCGGCATCCTTTGCATTCAAACGAGAAGCCGGCAGCAATGCCCCTCTCCCCCGGACCACTTCTCAATATACGAGTCGAGTTGCTTCCATCCGCGAACATTGAATAGCCCATGCAGAAGTCGGCGCGGTTTGCTACTTGGATGGTCTCGCGAAGCGCGGGAAGGAGTGATTGTTCAATGTTGTCGAAAATACGAGGCATGGTGGCACGAGGATACTGCTTTTTAGCTTATGTGACAATGGAACGGGTAAGTAACCTCCAATGTTGTCTTCTGTCGCTTGTACTCGGCAGACTTACTCAATTTGGGGTTCCCTGGAAATGCGAAACCAGGAGAGTTGAGGCACAGATTTGAGGACTCGGGAGATTCACTCACGAAACAAGCCGATGACTATCTCTCATGGCTGTCTGGTCAGGTCGATTACCTTATTCCAGCAGGTTAGGAGGAGGGAAGTCTTGGGGTGAGTGACGGGTGTCGAACCCGCGACCTCCGGATCCACAATCCGGCGCTCTGACCAACTGAGCTACACTCACCACCCAGATGTTGCGGCGGAAGACACCTGTGCGGAAAAGACATGTTACACAGACGGAAGGACGGGCTGCAAACCACGTGGGAAGTGCTGAGTGCTCAGTGCTGGGTGCTGATGAATGGAGAAGAGGCGCGTTCGTGTTGGAGAACGATCCCCACCTTCACGCCTGCGCCGACTACTTTCCGTCGCTGCCGAGCCGGCGCATTTTCTCAAGCCATCGTGCTCGCTTTGCGCCGTCCATCCCTTCGACCATCCCGATGAGGTTTTGTTTGATCGGCCCGATGCCCGAGAACGACAGAATGCCGCCGGTCAGGCCTTTCAGTCCGTGGGCACCGAAATACCACCGATAGATGAACGCGGGCATCCCCATCGTCACGACGACGCGGGCCGTCCGGCCGGTGAGCAATTTCTTGGGCATCCTGCCGGACTCGTAGGCGAGGGCGAAGCCTGGGCGGAACACCTGCTCGAAGAAGGCCTTGAGCAGGGCGGGCATCGTCCCATGCCACAGGGGAAAGAGAATCACGAGATGGTCCGCCCACCGGATGGCCTCTTGCGCCTCACGAATCGACTCCGGCGGGGTTCCTTTCTCGAAATCTTCCTTGCGCCTGAGGAGTGGAAAGTCGAGCGCGGCCACGTCGATCCGCTTGCAGGCATGGCCGGCCTGTTCCGCGCCGCTGGCGTAGGCATCCGCCAGGGCATGCCCGAAATGGTCCGGGTGAGGATCGGGATGTCCTTGAATGATCGTGACCGTCTGGCCACCGTGCCCTCGACAGAGGCAAGCCGTGAAGCTCTATAGATGAGACGAGGCTACTGTCGCACCATCATGCTGTCAACCCGTCGCGGACACCCAATCCGGAAGTGCCGAGTGAGCGCTCAGCGGTGGGAGGTCTCAGAAGCAGCGAAATGCAGGAATCGGTTTGGAACAAGAAGGACAACCAATTCCTTGAGGGGACCAGATGTCCCGAATTGCTTTTCTTCGTTCCCTCCGGGCCGAGTCATAACCCTGCGGCATTCCAGGCCTGGCAGCCGAATATGGAGTCCCCGCCTGCTTGGCACATAGGTTGCGTTGCTCTTGTACTAGACAAATGCAGGGCGTTGGCCCCTGGTGATTACCCTAGCTGTCACAAGATGAAAGGAGACATCACGATGATGAACGGCAACGCACGGTCCCTTTTCCTGGGTGCAACAGCTTTTGTAACCGGACTGGGTATTGGTGTGGGCACCGGTGTTCTCTTTGCTCCACAATCTGGAGCGCGGACGCGGCGACGACTCAAAAGTTTTGCAGAAGACATGGTTGAAGACACGGCAGAAGCCGTGGATGAGGTCATTGAACGTGGGAAGCGCTTGATAACCGCATGAACGGAATCGAGGCGGCGCTATTACAGAGGTGTTCCATGGACCAGTGGACCGCGACAGATCAAGAGCGTCCCGACCGGACATGGGCCTGTTGTCCGGATGAACTGAATATGGGCCATCGATTGTCTCCTGCAGGCTCATTCAAACTCAGTTGCCCAGACTCAACCTTGGCCCGCATGAACAGTCGGGCTCTCCGCAGCGGGCTATTGGCTGTGGTGTTGTTGACCGGAGCGAATCTGCTCATGGCGGCCGAAACGCCGACGGATGCGGTTCGCACCACCTTCGAGAAGGCGGTCCATGTTCTACAGGATCAGGAACTCAAGAAGCCGGGTCGCCAACAGGAACGGCTGGACCGGCTTGAACAGACCATCGGGGACCGGGTCAGTTATAGGGAATTGGCGAAACGGTCCTTAGGCGCCAAATGGAAGGAGTTGAGCGAAAAGGACAGGCAGGAATTTGTTGTTCTTTTTGCTCACCTCCTGAGGGATACCTATGCGAACCGGATCCTGCGATACACCGATGAGCAAGTCGAATATCTGAATGAGCGGTTGGATGGATCCTATGCCGAAGTCAGAACGAATGTGAAGGGGAGTAAAGTGAATATCCCTGTGAATTACCGGCTGATCAACCAATCGGGTCTGTGGCAGGTGTACGATGTGGTGGTCGACGGCATCAGCATGGTGAGCAATTACAGAGGGCAATTTTCCAAGATCCTGCAGACCTCCTCCTATGAAACGCTCCTGGAGAGATTACGAACGAGAACCATCCACGACGGTTTGGATAAGCCTGACTGATCCATCCTGCCTCCGAGCGTCGCGTTCCTTCCTGCCCACTGCTGGCACACCACATACATGTGGTGATCGACGGTGCGACGCCAGCGTTCGATGAATGAAATCAGCGTGAAGAGACGGCCGGCTTCCTGATCGGCCAAGAGGCGGCCGGGATGCTTTCTGTCGAGAGGTGAGCCTCGCCTCGTCCCCACCGGTACCAAAACCGGACCTGTCCGTGTGTCGATGGGGGGACCACCGCCACCTGCCGGCGCAGCGAAGTGAGAATCAGCGCATTGTCCATCACCTCTGCACGCACCTCCGTACAGTGATCGACACGCTCGAACGTCAGCAACCCCTCCATGTGGTACAGGTATCCTTGGACGGTGCAGGCCGTCAGATCATCCGCAAAGGCGGCCCACGTTGGCGCGGCAATTAAACAACAAAGCCCCATGGCAAGAATCACGAACAGGGCCCAACCGCCCCCATCGCCACAACGCCGTACGTACGATTCGCTGTTTGAGACTCGTTCCATCACGGGCCTCCCTCCGGTCCAGGGTTTTGGTTGCCGACTTCCTAGGAGCCTGTCCGACATTGACTTTTCTACTGCGACGAACGATCTGCAGCCATCTGCGTCGTTCTCGGCCCGCAAAATCCTGGGCACCCATTGCTCTTCGACTTGCAATGGGTCAGCGAACCGCAATGTCGGACAGGCTCCTAGCGCCTTCTGAGTTGTCTGAGTCGATAACCCATCCTCCCCCTTGTTATTCTTGCCATAGAGGTCCTCTGAAGCGAGGCTAGGAGCGTCCCGAGTTCGACGGACTGTGTTCGCTAGGGGGCTGAGCCTCCCCGGCAAGTATCCCGATATTCCGGACGACCCCGATCCGCATACCAGGCCTCCATCAGCTTAGATTCCCCATCTTGTTACCGCTAGCAAACTCTCAAAACGATGAATGTCGCCTATAGGGCTGGATGAGGCAGCCAAGAAGCGGGCAGAACCCTATACGAGGATTGTCGAGGTGCAACTGCAGATGCGACGGGAGACAGTTGATCTCGTCAAGAAAGCGGTCAGTGGAGCGGTCAAGAGCTACGTACTGGTGAACAATCGCGCGGAGGGGAACGGGTGTGCGGCTGCCCGCGGGCAGGCGCGCACCCTTACAAACAGGCCTTGACAATGTTCGAAAGCATATTCAGGGATACTTGCGGGGCGGGGGAATGAATCGTGGGATTGACCCAGATCCTTGAACGGGTTCCTCCCGTCTCGACACGGAGGTTTTCTATCAGGAACAGAAGTTCCGCCTCAGGCCGGGACTTGCCTGCCACCGGCCGGGAGGGCATGATCAGCGTCATCTCCTGATTGGGTCCGGCCTTGAGCAGTTCGACCCCTGCGTAGGGATGCGTGTTTTGCTCGGTCCTATACCCGTCCAGGGTTTGCATCATGCAGCGACTCACGACATCCACCGATTTGGCGGAATTGTACTCGGCGCGATATTCAGATTTTTGAATCTCGCCGATCGTCCTTACAGCCCGCGAACTATCATCCGCCAGGCACCCGCCCAGCGAAGCCAGCATAACGGCCACTATGAGGGCTCTTATCATGACATGCCTGCCTGCGTTCGCATGCTGTCCGACCGGCCTGCATTCGCATGCTGTCCGACCGGTCGGGCCGCTCAATTCATCCCGCTTCAATATCCGACTAACCTTCAACAGCCTATTCCATTGACGTGACAGCCGCTGCGCAACCGAGAAGGGGAATGCGGCCGTCACTGCAACCGAGCGACGGACTAAGTGACTGTATTGGCTTAGAAAAATTGGGGTGAGTGACGGGTGTCGAACCCGCGACCTCCGGATCCACAATCCGGCGCTCTAACCAACTGAGCTACACTCACCACCCGAGATGTGTTTTGTGGCAGGCCGTCACGTGAACGCTTATCGTACACAAACCGCCATGAGACTCGCAAGCCACCGAGCGCGGAAGTGCTGAGTGATGCAGAACGCAGGGAGCAAGAAATTGAAGGTCTCCAGGCTGAAAACCTCCTGTTCGTGCTCAGCACTGAGCACTCAGCACTCATCGCTCAGCACTGAAGGGACGGCACTCAGTCCTCAGCACTCAGCACCTTTCCGCGCACTACGCGCGTCGAAGGCCCGCTGCATTTCGGCGAGGATGGCTTCGGCGGCGGCCCGCGGATCGGACGCATCCCTGATCGGACGGCCGACCACGAGATAATCCGACCCGGCCGCGATCGCCTGGGCCGGCGTCGTGGCCCTGGCATGGTCGCCGGTCTCGACTCCCGCCGGACGGATGCCGGGCGTGACGATCACTAACTTGTCTCCCACCCGCTGGCGGATCGCCTGCGGCTCCTCGCCCGACGCCACCACCCCTTCGCAGCCGACCTCGGCCGCCAAGGCCGCCCGGGCCGTGACGAGTTCCGCCACGCTGTGCTGGATGCCCATCTCACGCAGGTCCTGCGAGTCATAGTTGGTCAGCACGGTGACGGCCAGGATCTTCAGCGCGGAGTTCGGCACCTGGCTGCGCCCCCGCACGGCGGCGGTCAGGGCCTTGCGATTGGCGTGGACCGTCAGAAAATCCACCCCCATCATGGCGACTTGCGCGGTGGCCCGCCGGACGGTTTCTTCGATGTCCAGGAACTTCAAGTCGAGGAACACCCGCTTGCCCTGTTGGCGAAGCCGGTGGACGAACTCGGGTCCAGCGGCCGTGAACAGCTCAAGGCCGACCTTGACGAACGAGACCGATTCGCCGATTTTCTCCACCAGGCGGATCCCCGCCTCGGCGGACGGCACGTCGAGCGCCAGAATGAGCCGATCGCGAACCTGGAATTGAGCAGTCATGAGTCCACGTTTCCTTCTTGGTGACAGATAGAGAATCAACCCACCGCAGGCCAACACAGACAGAATGGCGAGGCGGGCAGAGTACCCTTTCTTGACCCATCAATCAAGGCTGTGGTAAAAGGGTGATTCTTTTTCTCAGAAGGAGTCGCGAATCATGCCACAGGTTCACAAATCGACGATCAGGCGCGCCCGTCAAGCGGAAACCCGCCGCGCTCGAAACCGCACCACCCTCAACACGGTCAAGGCCTTCATCAAGAAGACCCTCGCCGCGGTGGAGGAAAAAAAGGCGGATGAAGCGGCGACCGCGCTTCGCGAGGCCAGCTCGGCCATCGGCCGAGCCGCGGCCAAGGGAGTGATCAAGCGGAACACGGCGTCCCGCCGGATTTCGCGACTCACGCTTCGCGTCAACGGCCTGACCGCCGCCAAATAAGCCAGCAGGGCATTGAACAAACCCGCCAGCTTTGTTCTCGGATCTTGGTTTGGTCGTCATGCGTCAAGCGTCAGTCGTCAATCGACTAACGATGAAGAAGACAGGATGCGAAGACGTACCGTCAATACGTTTGACGAGTGACGGATTTCCGTCCTTTTGCTCGCTACAGCCTCGAAGGCGTCATCCGCGGCAGAGGGAGAGCAGCAGCGTTTCCATGACGCGCCTGCCCGACCCGGCGCTTCCGCCCTTCAGTTTCGAATCCGTATCCACAAACAGCTCGAACGCCCGGCGCAGGTGCGGGTCGGAAAAGCGGCCGAAAAAGCTCTTCACCCGGTAGGGCTCGATCCCGAGCGGTCTGGAGACTTCGCCCGCGCTTTTGCCCTGGGCGAACAGATCCTTCGTCTTCCAGAGACGCCGGTATTGCCAGACCAACGCGCCGAGAATCCGCAACGGGGCTTCCCCCGCCTCCAGGTTCCGCGCCAAAATCTCCAACGCCCGGCGGCAATCCCGTGCTTCGATGGCTTTGGTGAGGTCGAACACCGAGGCGCCCGGCTCGATCCCGCGCGCCGCCTCCACCTCCGCCGCCCCCGCCGCCGCTCCAGCCGACGTGGTCAAGGCCAGCTTTTCCAAGTCCCGTTTGATCAATGCCAGCGAGTGACCGGCTGATTCGCGGAGCACCGCGATCCCCTCATCGGTGATCTTCAAGTTCAACCGCGCGGCTTCACTTCGAATCCATTCCGTGAGCGCCGCGCCGTTCAACGGACCACAGTCCACGACCAAGGCGCGCTTCACCAATGCCTGCGTCCACTTCAATCGCTTGTCGAGCTTCTCCGCCACCAGGATCAGCGCGGTGGTCTCGCAGGGGTCGGCCAGGTAGGCAAGCCAGGCTTCATTGTCCCGTGCCGTGATCTTGTCCGCCTGTTTGACGATGACCAGGCGGCGGGGGGCGAACACCGGGATTTCCCGCGCGGCGGTCAAGATTGAGGAGGCGCCGTCTTCGTCGGCATAGAGCTGCGCACAATTGAACACGTCGTCCGTGCCGGCGCCCAAGAGCTGGTCCTTGAGCGTCACGACCGCTGTTCGCCTGAGCTCCTCTTCTTCGCCTTCGACCAGACAGAGCGGGGGGATGGCTTCGCGTTGGAGATAGTGAGCGAGGGTCAGGGCCTTCACGATCATGGCGGCAACGATCTCTTTCCGGAGAAGGTCAGGCGGGACATGGATGGAACCCCATCATGTCATCGCGCGCCCGGCAGCATCGGGACAAACTCGGGCGGGGCCTCGGTGGGCTTGATCCTGCCCTCCCGCACATCGTCGATGAAGAGCTGAAAGCGTGCCGAGAGGTCGGCCGCCACCATCCTGCCCGCCTGTTCGACCGCGCGGTTTTGCAGCACGCGATTGAACTGGAGATCGCCCGTGACGAAGAATTCCGACATTCCCTTTGCGGTTTGCACCCAGACGACCTTGTGGCTGCGCACATCCTCGGCCTGCACCATGACCAGGGCCTCCACGCGGCTTTCCAAGGTGGTGGATTGTGTAAAGCTTAACGTCGGGATCAGGATGGAAAGAATGGTCCCTTTGAGGACATAATCCGCCGTTTCCGTTCCTCCGACCACTTGGGCCCCGCTGCTGGTCGCAAACTCCTGACGGAGATAGTTGGAGTACTTGATTTCGAGATTGGGCTCGAAGCTCCCGTTGCGGAGATTCACGATGCTGAGCCGCGGCACATGCTCGCCCGGTTTGACCTGCGCGGCAGGCTGGGCCGTGCCGCCGATCGTCGGCCCCGGTCCCTCCACGCCGAACTGGTAGCCGCAGCCGGCGAGCAGCGCCAACGCGACGGCCAGCGCGGTGCCAGCCAAGAGTGCTGAGTGCTCAGTGCTCAGTGCTGAGTACGAACAAAAGGGTTTCAGCCCGGAGACCTTCAATTATTTTCTCCTTATGTGCTGCATCACTCAGCACTCAGAACCCAGCACTTAGCACTTTTTTAGATGACGAAATTGATGAGCTTCTTCTCGACGTAAACGATTTTCTTCGGGTTCTTTCCCTGGAGCGCCTCCTGGATCTTGGGCTCTTGCTGTGCCAGACGCAGGACCTCCTCGCGTCCGGCCTCGGCGGCCACGCTGATCCTCCCGCGGAGTTTCCCATTGACTTGAATGGGCAGCTCCATCCGGTCGCTGACGGTGAGGGCGGGATCGTAAGTCGGCCAAGGCTGTTGCCCGACGCTGGCTTTGTGGCCGAGGCGCTCCCAGAGTTCTTCGGACAGATGGGGCGCAAAGGGCGACAAGAGCAGCACAAGCGATTCCACAACCGATCGCGGCCGCCGGTCGAGCTTCGTCAGCTCGTTCGTCAAGACCATCATCTGCGAGATGGCCGTGTTGAACCGGAGCGATTCGAGATCCTCCGTAACCTTCTTGATCGTCTGATGGAGCAGGCGCGCGGTTTCCAGGGAGGGCTCGGCCTCGACGACCGATTGGCTCAGTCGGCCGTCCTCCTCGACCATCAGCCGCCACACCCGATCGAGAAACCGGGTGACGCCCTCGACCCCGCGGGTGCTCCAGGGCTTCATCGCTTCGAGCGGCCCCATGAACATCTCGTAAAGCCGCACGGCGTCGGCGCCGAACCGCTCGATCATGTCGTCGGGATTCACGACGTTGCCGCGCGATTTGGACATCTTCTGATTGTCCTCGCCGAGCACGATGCCCTGGTGCACGAGTTTCATGAACGGCTCGGGCGTGTGCACGACGCCGATGTCGTAGAGCACCTTGTGCCAAAAGCGGGCGTAGAGGAGATGCAACACGGCATGCTCGGAGCCGCCGATGTAGAGGTCCACCGGCATCCAGTACCGTTCCTTGTCCGGATCGACGAGGTGCCGCTCGTTGCGCGGGTCGATGAACCGAAGAAAATACCAACAGGACCCGGCCCACTGCGGCATGGTGTTCGTTTCGCGGCGCGCGGGCCGGCCGGTTGCCGGATCGACGGTCACAAGCCAGTCTTCCAGATTGGCGAGCGGGCTCTCGCCGGTTCCCGAAGGCGTGAAGTTGGTCGTTTCGGGCAGCGTCAGCGGCAACTGTTCTTCGGGCAAGGCCTGATGCTCGCCTTCCACCCAAATGATGGGGAAGGGCTCTCCCCAATAGCGCTGCCGCGCGAAGAGCCAATCGCGAAGCTTGTAGTTGATCGTCTTCCGGCCCTTGCCCTGAGCCTCCAGCCAGGCGGTGATGTTCGGGATCGCGTCAGCCGGCTTGAAGCCGTCGATTGAGAAGGAGCCGTCGGGCGTGGTCGAGTTGACGACGGTGCCCTGGTCGATCTCGACGAACGCGCCCTTTTCGATGTCGCCGCCGGACACGACCTCGCGGATCGGAAGGGCATACTTGCGCGCGAAGGCCCAGTCCCGCTCATCGTGCGCCGGCACCGCCATGATGGCCCCGGTGCCGTAGCCCATCATCACATAATCGGCGATCCAGATCGGCAACCGCTCGCCGTTCACCGGGTTGATCGCATAGCCGCCGGTGAAGACCCCGCTTTTTTCTTTCTCCAGCTCCTGGCGCTGGAGATCGCTCTTGCGCGCCGCCGCCTCTTGGTAGGAACGCACCTCGGCCCGTCGGTCCGGCGTCGTCACCGCCTCCACGAGCGGATGTTCCGGGGCCAGCACCATATAGGTAGCGCCGAACAGGGTATCGGGCCTGGTCGTGAAGATCCTCAGATTGCCGTGAACCTGTGCCAGCGCGAATTCGACCTCCGCCCCGATGGACCGCCCGATCCAATTCTTTTGCATCTCCAACGTGGAGGTCGGCCATTCGACCAGCTTCAGATCGTCCAACAGCCGGTCCGCGTAAGCGGTGATCTTCAAGATCCACTGCCGCATGGGTTTGCGGACCACCTCGAACCCGCCGACCTCGCTCTTCCCGTCGATCACTTCCTCGTTCGCGAGCACCGTGCCCAGCCCCGGGCACCAGTTGACCGGCACTTCGGCCACATAGGCCAACCCGCGCTTGTAGAGCTGGAGAAAGATCCACTGCGTCCAGCGATAGTAATCCGGATCGGTCGTGCTCAGCTCGCGCTCCCAGTCGTACGAGAGTCCGACCCGCTTCATCTGGCGCTTGAACGTGGCGATGTTTTGCGCCGTGGTGATGGCGGGATGGATGCCGGTCTTCACCGCATATTGCTCGGCCGGAAGGCCGAAGGCGTCCCACCCCATCGGGTGCAGGACGTTGAACCCACGCATGCGCTTGTAGCGCGAGACGATGTCGGTCGCGGTATAGCCTTCCAGATGGCCGACGTGGAGCCCTGATCCGGAAGGATAGGGAAACATGTCCAGGCAGTAGAACTTGGGCTTCCCGCGATCCTCGCTCGCCCGGAACGAGCGGTGCTCTTCCCAATAGGCCTGCCACTTGGCTTCGATGGAGTGAAAATTGTACGGACGGCTCATGGTGGAGGTTAAGAAGGTTAATCGGTTGGAGGAACCCTACCGTTGATTCAAACGTCGGACAATAACATACGGCAGGAGGCCCCTCAAGCAGAGCGAGACCACGCTCGATCGCTCGCTGGGCTTCACGCAAGGGCCTCGGCAAGGACCGGCGGGCGTTCGTCTGTTATACTCCCGCGGCGGATGGGCTTCTACGCGCGACAGATCTTTCCTCGCCTCATGGACTGGGGGATGAGGCGCGGGCTCTTTCAACAGGAACGGGAAGCGGCGCTTGCGCCTGCTCATGGAGACGTGCTGGAAATCGGCTTCGGCACGGGCCTGAACCTGCCACATTATCCGCCGTCGATCGCGCGCCTCACGGGGGTCGATCCGATGCAGGCCCTCCCGGCCCGCGTGACCGAACGGTGCCGCGCCGTCTCCTTTCCCGTGCAGGTTGTGCCGATGACGGCGGAGACCCTGCCCTTCGACCACGCGCGGTTCGATTGCGCCGTGAGCACCTGGACCCTCTGTACGATCCCCGATCCTGTCGCCGCGTTGCGCGAGGTGAAGCGCGTCCTGAAACCGGGCGGGCTGTTTCTCTTTGCGGAACATGGCCGCAGCGACCATCCGCGGGTGGCGGCCTGGCAGGATCGGCTCAACCCGATCCAGAATGTCGTCGGCTGCGGCTGCAATCTGAACCGGCGCATCGACCGCCTGATCCTCGACGCAGGCTTGACCCTCGACCGGCTCGATCGGTTCGAGCTGCCGGGCGTGCCACGGATCGCCGGCACGATGTATCGGGGGCAGGCGCGCGCGTGACGGGCGAACGGCCGAGCCGCTCAGATGTCCGTGAGCGTCGAGAAATGCTCGATCGAATGGAAGGTGGCGGATGGCTCAGGGGCGAGCTGGGAGCTGGATTTGGACCGATGGTACAGGTAGGCCACGCCAAAGCCGTGCGCGGCCCTGAGGCACCCCTCGTCATCGTCTATATATAAGGAGCGGGCTGGATCGAAGCCGACGAGCTGTTGGCAGGCCGGCCAGTATTCCGGCCGCATCTTCAAGCAGCCGACCTCGAACGCATTGACGATCCGATCGACATGCCGATCCAACCCCGTCTTCGCGACCTTGACGGCCACCCCGGCCTCATGCGCGTTGGTCACGATCGTCACGCGCTTGCCGCGTCGCCGCAGCGCCCTGAGAAACGGCAGGGCATCCGGAAGAAAGTCGATCAAGTGATCCAGCTCCCGGTGCAGGGCGACAACATCCAGCCCCACCCGGCCGGTCCAGTAGTGGAGATCGGTCCAGGCCAATTCACCCTCCACCGACCGATACATCGCCATGAGCCTGTTCCGGGCCTCCTCGAAGGAGAGCCGGTGCAGGGCGGCATAGCGGCGCGGCAGCTCCTCCTCGAAGAAATAATTGTCGAAATGCCGATCGAGCAGGGTGCCGTCCATGTCGAGCAGGACATCGTCGATTTCGTCCCACACGAGAGAGTGCTGAGTGCTGGGTGCTGAGGGCTGAGGCATAAAGAAAGTATAGCGAAGGTCCCGCCGGAAGACGAGGCGCATTGTGTTTGCCAAAATTCCTGTGTTACGGTCCGGCCATCCCGTTCTCATTCATGTCCATGACTGCCCGCTCAGCACCCAGTACCCAGCACTCAGCACTTCTTCCGACCGTCGCCATTATCGGCCGGCCGAACGTGGGGAAGTCCACGCTGTTCAACCGGATTCTCGGCCATCGCTCCGCCATCGTGGACGACGTGCCCGGGGTCACGCGCGATCGCAACTACGCCGAGGCCTCCTTTCGGGGACGTCCGTTCAGATTGGTGGATACGGGCGGGCTCGACCCGAGCGCCAACGAAGGGATGTTGGCCCTGATCCGGCACCAGACGCAAGTGGCGATCGCGGAGGCCGACGTGCTGATCTTCGTGATGGACGGGCGGGACGGGGTCACGCCGACCGACGAAGCGGTGGTCTCGTTGCTGCGCGGGATCAAGAAACCCGTCTACTACGCGGTCAATAAGATCGACACGGCCAAGGCCGAGCCGCTGGTCGCCGATTTCTACCGCTTGGGACTGGACCACCTCTATCCGGTCTCCGCCGAGCACGGGATCGGGGTGGATGATGTGCTGGAGGCAGTCTACCCCCACCTCCCCCAAGAACCTCCCGAAGGATCGTTGGCCGATGTGCCGCGCGTCGCGATCGTCGGGCGACCCAACGTCGGAAAATCGACGTTGGTCAACGCCGTCCTCGGACAAGACCGTTGCGTGGTCAGCGACATTCCCGGCACGACGCGCGATCCCATCGACAGCCTCGCGACCTTGGACGGCCGGCAGTACATCTTCACGGACACGGCCGGCATCAGACGGCGCGGCCGCATCGAACGGGGAGTCGAAGGGTACAGCGTAGCCCGGTCCTTGCGCGCGCTGGGGCGTTCGGATGTCGCCGTGCTGCTGCTGGATGCGGAGGAAGGGCTGACGGAACAGGACACGAAAATTGCCGGATTGGTCCTCCGGCAGGGCCGCGCCTGCATTCTGCTGGTCAACAAATGGGATCTGCGGGCGCACGAGGCCGGGGCCAAGCAAGCCTACGAGGCCGACCTGCACCGCCGGTTTTCCTTCCTGACCTGGGCGCCTGTGCTCTATGCCTCCGCCCTGAAGCCGGATTCGTTGCGTCCGCTGTTTCCGTTGATCGAGCAGGTCGTGGCCTCGTTCACCAACCGGATTCCGACCGGCCCGCTGAATCAGTTTTTCCAATCGGTGCTGGAAAGCCATCCACTGCCGATGCGCAAGGGCCGCATCACGAAGACGGCCCGCTCGGCCTTTATCACCCAGGTCGCCACCAAGCCGCCCGTGTTTGCCCTATTCGTCGGCCATCCGGAAGGGATCACCGCCGCTTATCTCCGTTTTCTGGAGAACCGGCTGCGCGAGCAATTCCCGTTGATCGGCACTCCCGTTCGCATCTTGGTCAGAAAGAAGTGACCGCGTAGATCGAAGCCGGCGCCGCACTCACTGTAGGCCAGTTCCTCCAGAACCAGAAGGATACAGTTGTAGACATTTGGATACGCCCGATGGTCGAACAGGCAGGCCATGACCTTGTCGCATTTTGACGAACCTGCGAAACCGCCGGCCAGTCCATTGCCTCCCCAACCATTCGCGAATCATTCAAAGGATGGCGTGAAATTTGCTTGTTCTTGTGGCCGTGAATTTCTGTTCGAGTCGTTTTCAGTGGAATGTAACCGGACCTTCACATCCAAGTAACCGCATCGGGACGTAGGAAGGCTAGCCTGCGGGCACTCATCCTTTCGTTTGACGCTTCACCAGAGATGATACCGATGCATTGTGCGACAACCGGAATTCGACAGATCCGATCCGTCCCTGCGCCTGTAGGCAGCCACCTACTGATTCACAACTTTTCACAACTTCTCACATGGCGGGGCTCATGGAAGAACAGTTGATGGCATCAAACATGTCCCAGGGCTATGTGCCGTTCCCCGCATCGAAAGTCGGACTCCTGGTCCTCTCCTCGTCGAGCCGCGTCCTGCATCTCGACGAACAGGCCTCCCAGCTCCTGGGAGACCTCCATCGCCAGGAACAGCGGGCGGGCGCAACCGGACTCCCCCCCTCGGTCGAAACATTTTGTTCCGAGATCCAGGACGTTTTGTCCGATCGGGAAGAGGCGGACGACTGGCGGCCGTTCGAGGTGACGCGATCTGTCGGACAGTCTCCCCAAGCGATGATGCTCCGAGCCTTTGTCTTTCCGTCCCGATCCTCTGCCGCACAGACGAGAATTCTCGTCACGCTCCAGAAAGCTTAGCCGCGTCCCGCGCCGGCATCCTCCCGACCGCCGTATCCGGCAATCCGCTTGACAGCCTCCCACCTGCGTGTTATTCGCGAACAGACAACGGACGTGTGCTCGCATGCAGGTCGCGTCGCCCCAGGCTCTTCTAGCCCACTGAACCTATTCATTCACCATCCATAGGTCTGTTATGAACCATCGATTCTTGCTCTGTTGTGGCTCTGCTCTGCTCATGCTCGCATTCGGAATCGGATTGATCCTGTCGGCTGCTTCCGCACAGGCGTTACCGGCAGCGGAGGAGCCGGCTTCCATTCAGGAGCCGGCGCCCGACGCGCTGCCTGGCCAGCCGGAAGAGGCCACCGACCAGACTTCATCGGAGACCTCGGCCACGACCGCGGTGGCGGAGGACGTTGATCCCTGGATCCAGGTCAGCGGGACCGTCTGGCGCATGAAACCGGGATTCGTCTTTCTGAGAACGCCGGTGGGGCTGCTGACCTTGACCTGCCAGACCTGTTTGCGGGACCTGCGCGGCGCCCATCACGTCACCCTCTGGATTCACGGTTCGCACGGAGCCGTCGATATCGCGGCGAAGGGACAGGACAAGTCTGTGCGCCGCTATCTGTGGGGACCGCCGGTCTTTCCCTCGCCCGATAAGAAGGAAGTGCTGCTGTGGACGCCCGAGGGCGAACGTGCCTTCGCCACCGGAGCCTTGGCTGCGAAGCTCGCCTCCCAGCCGGCCGGCAAACCGGTCACGGTCGAAGTCAACGCCGCCGGCACGGTGGTGGGCCTGCACAATCTGCAATACGATCTGCAGATCAGCCAAGTGCCGAACCAATCCAATCGAACGGAGATGAAGATCAGCGGCTCGGTCGCCAAGCTGAAGGCCGGCTACACCTTTCTGCGCACGCCGGTCGGGATACTCCCCATCAGTTCGAAGACCGGTTTGAAACAGGCCAAGGTGGGACAGGACCTCACGCTGTGGATCCATGACACGAACATGGCCGTGGAGCTTCGGCCTAATGGAGAGGAGCAGCCCACTGTCCGGCTCCTCACAGGCAAACTCGCCTATGCCACGCCGGAGAAGCGCGAGTTGACGCTCTGGACTCCGGAAGGCGAGCAGCAATTCCCGGCTGATCAGGCCAGGGGGACGCTCGCCGGACTCAAGGAAGGATCGCCGGTGATCGTTGAACTGAACGGCAAGGGGTCCGTCGTCGAGATCCGCAAAGGCCACTGATGCGTTTCCCTCCGTGCAGCCCGCCGTCTGTGCGGCCTATCAAGCCATTTAAAAATCTTACCCAGCGGGGGATCGTTGAGTCATTTGTGAATCTTACCGAGCGACGCATCCCCTGAGCCTGGAGTTGGGATTCTTCGGGCGCTCGGTCGGAAAACCGGCTT